>Ga0208195_1000021_pt1 | contig 203448 bp, 143 predicted proteins | sample AD_UKC077_MetaG_FD_184441 | JGI IMG/M metagenome (GOLD analysis project Ga0208195, IMG submission 184441) | Active sludge microbial communities of municipal wastewater-treating anaerobic digesters from USA - AD_UKC077_MetaG (SPAdes) (version 2) | ecosystem: Engineered > Bioreactor > Anaerobic...
CATGGCAGGCATCCACCACAAGATTCGAACCCTCTTGCGCCAGACCTATGGCTTGCGCGACGAGCGCTACTTCCAACTCCGCCTCTATAGTCTCCATGCGGCCAGACTCAAACTCGTCGGATGAACCCGCCGTCCACGTTACTCGGGGCGGGTGTGCTCCCCAACTCCGGCCGACGGCATTGGAAAGCGGCCGGGGACGGCCGCACTCTACGACGCTGCGCATTTATTCATGCGCTAGATAAATGTATCGGCTTTTGGACGGCATCAGTCCGCAGGGGCTTTCGGCACTGTTGCCATCCGCTTGCTTAATTTTTCGCCCCCCTGAGCACTATTCATCACTGAACCACTGACCAGATTTGAGGAGCGCTGCTATGGAAAAGCTGAGCATCGGAAAGGGAGAAGTCACGCCCAGTCTCGCCGCCCCACCTTCTCGGAAAGAAAATTGGCGTTGGGGTGGCGGAAGGGGTGGGATTCGAACCCACGGAACGATGGGAGGGGGCACCATTGTTCAAAAAGCCCCGAAAAACGCGGTTTGCGCAACTGTGAACCCCCTTGAAAAACTATGACTTGCCTACAATTTGCCTACAGTGTAGTTTTTGTTCATGGCGTGGATTTACAAACGCGGCTCCATCTGGTGGCTTGGCTGGCGGGACGCAAGCGGCGAAAAAGTTCAGCAATCACTAAAGACGACAAGCCGGGAGGTGGCCGATCAAGCATTGGCGAAACTCAAGCTGGCCGAACAGGCGAAGCAGGCGGGCCTGCTCACGGCGGAGTTTGTCGCGGGACTCACGGGGCAAGACTTGGCGCACCGGACAACGGTGGCCGATTGCTTTGCCCAATGGCTGGAGTCGGCGCGGGGCGGTCTCAATCCGCACACGGTTCAGAAATACGAGCAACTCGCGCGGGAATTCCTGGCGTCTCTGCCGCAAGCCCCCGCGAAAATGTTGCTTGCGGAGGTGACCGCCGAACACGTCCGCCATTTTCTCACGGCCAAAAGTCGCCGGGCCGCCTTAAGCACGGTGCGAGGGTTTCGCCGCATCTTGTCAGGGCTCTTTGCCCGCGCGCAAAACGAGGGGCAAATCTCTGGCAATCCGGTGGCGCTGGTGAAGCTGCCCAGGGCCCGCAAGGGGGATTCATCGCGCCGCGCGTTTTCGTTGGAGGAGTTGCGCGACTTGCACGCCAAGGCAAACCCCTTCTGGCGATGGATGGTCGTCTTGGGCTTTTACACCGGCTTTGCCCTGGGCGACTTAGTAACTTTGCGACGTTTGAACGTGGACCACGCGCAACGGACTATCACTATCCGCCGGCGGAAAACGGGCACACGGGTTTGCGTGCCTTATGGCGAGCGCGCGGCGCCGCTACTGCTCCCCCGACCTGGGCAACGGCCCGACGATTATTTCTGGCCCGCACAAGCGGAGAGATACGAGCGCTTTGGGGCCGGAGTCTTTTCACTGGAGTTTTACCAAATAATGGCCCGCTGCGGACTGGTGCCGCCGCGCAACGGCAAACGCGGGGCGGGCATAGGCCGGGCGAACAAGCGCCGGCAAACCGGCTTGGGCTTTCACTGCCTGAGGCACACCTTTGTTTCCTTCCTGAAAATCGCCGGGGCGGTGGATTCAGTCGCCAAAGAGTTGGCGGGGCATGAATCCTCCGCTGTAAGCGCGAACTATACGCACCTACCCTCCGCGACTTTGGCGGACGCGGTGCGGCGTTTGCCTTCTATCTAAATAACTCACTAACCAACTAACTAACAAACCAAGGAGGGACGATGCAAACCAAGCCAAAGAGTTGCCAGACTAAGGCCGCGCCCGCGGTGGAATTTGACGCCAGTCTAGCCGCGCAACTGACCGCCGCCGCGCCTACGGCGTCGCTTATCGCAACTATAGCCGCGCAACTGTCAGCGTCCGCGCCACAAGCCGCACCAGACGCCCTAGTCCGGCGGGCCATAGAACTATACAAGGCCGCGCAACGGGCCTTGGAAACCCGACCTTTCAAAAACTGGACCCTTGCGGCTTTGGCGGCCAAGGAGGGGGCGGACAAAAACCGGGTGCGAATCCCGGTGCGCGGTAAGCGGTTTCCCATGACCTGGGCGCAATTTATCCGGGGGCTGTTGCCAACTTACAAAGGGCGGACGGGCGAGCAAGCGCAACACTATAAAGCTTGGCTGCGCTACGATCTGACCCTGCGCCGCTATAATGCCCCCGCCCAAGGCGAGGTGCCGAAAGACTTTGCCGCCTGCGCCCCGACGCAAGACGAGGTGAACCGGGTTTTCGGTCAGCACCGCAAGGAGGGTATCCCGACCCCTGCGGAGTATCTCGACCGCGCCGCGCGGTTTCTGCGTTGGTTCGAGACCGAACACCACCAAGCGCTGAAAGCCATTCGCGCGGCGGCTGGGCGAAAAGGCGGACACGTGGGCAAGGGCCGCGCAAAACAACCCCCCGAAAAAAGTTGAAAAAAGTTCTTTGACGGCACGCGGGCGTTGAAAACCCGCAATTTGCTTTTCGCGAACCCGTGTTTTGCTTTCGCGAACCCGCGTTTTGCTTTCGCGAACCCGTGTTTTGCTTTCGCGAACCCGCGTTTTGCTTTCGCGAACGCATGCCTCTACCGCAAAAAGCCGAAAAGTGACTGTGGTAGAGTGCGGGGCATGATAGCTAACACGCATAAACAAACGCGCGCTAGTCGCGCTACGCAACACACACCACCAGCCGCGTCGGCGTTTGACTTGATCAGAGTGAGCCGGTCGAAGCAAACAGTCGATCTAAGCCCGAACGCAGTTCGAAAACTTGCGAGGGAGGGGCACCTAACGCTGTATTTCAGCGGACGGGCTTGCTGGTTTTCTCGAAGCGAGCTTGAGGCCGCGATTCGCGCGGGGATTCCAAGCGCCCCGGCAACCGAAAAGGAGGCGGCATGACCGGGACGCAAACTATGGCAACCGAGAAGGGCAGGGCCGTGCGGTGAAGTCGCTGAGGCGCTGGAGCCGGCTGAGCGGGTCCACTCGCCGCCGCATCATGGCCTTGTTGCGCTGGGGATGGTGTCCGGGGATGCCCACCCGCAACCCCCGCCGTCCGCGCCGGCACAAGCCGTCCTTTGAACAAAAGGACGGCGATGCGTGACGCCAAGACAAACGCCGGCTGGTTCTGCGCCATGAGAACAACCGACCTGGCAAACCTTTGCCGATGGGCGCCCAACGCTTTCAGACTGGCCTTCTGGATTGCGGCCCGCGCCAGATACAAGCCAGAAGGCACGAGCAAGCACGGCCTTACCCGGGGCGAGGCGCTGATTGGCGACATCAAAGGCATGGGCCTTTCCCCTCGCGAATACAGAACAGCCAAGACTCACCTGGCCAAGGGCGGTTATGCGACATTCCGGGCGACGCCCATGGGCACAATTGCCCGGCTAACGGATGCCCGCCTGTTCTCCATCCAGCCGCCGCCGGTACGACAAGCCTCGCGACAAACCGAAGGCAAAAAAACGACAAGCCAAACGACAAACCAAGAGGAGGCCGCAAATGCTTCTCCCGCAAGGGTTTGCGCATCTACGCCCATGCCGGTACGACAAACCAAACGACAAGCCGAGGGCAAAAAAGCGACAAACCAAACGACAACTACTGTAAGAAAGATTGTACAAAGCATTAAAAATGGCGAGGACGCCCAGCGAGCCGCAATCGCGGCTCAACTCGACCAGCTTAAAGAGCAGCGGCGAGCCTTGTCGAAACAAGGGACGGGGGCCGACCCAGCGCAACACGCCAAGCGTCTGCGCCTTTTGGATGCCCAAATCCAAGCGCACGCGGATTCATTGCCATGAAAGCCGATCTGCACAAGGCCCCGCGCCAACGGCCCGCGCCGGCGGACAACAGCATAATCTGGCCGAGTGATCTCGCGACCGAAAAGGCCGTGATTGGATGCGTGCTGCAAGACCCTGACAAGGCCGCCGATCTACGCCCGGATTGGTTTTTTGACGCAAGGACGCGGGCCATTGCGTCTGAAATGGTGTCCCTCGCAAACGCCGGCAAGCGGCCCGATGAAGTTTCACTCGTGTCGAAGTTGCGTGCGGGTGGGCTGGACGCCCCCGCAATCCTGCTGAACGAGTGTGACCGGGCTTGCCCTAGCGCGGTAAATTTCGCGACGTGGGCCGAAACATTGGCTGGACTGCGCGTGAGACGCCAGATTATCCGGCACGGCCTTGAGTCCATAGCGGCTGCGCAACGGCCCGACCGTCCCGACCGCGAGGTTTTGGAGGATTTTCAACGCAACGCCCTGGAGGTTCGGCTGGGGGCTTCAGAATCGCCCGGAGAGGTGGACCTTCGCCGCGAGCTGCAGCAGCTGTCAATCGCCTACGAGCGGGCCGCCCAGGGAATTCTGCCAGATGGCATCCGCACGGGCTTTTCCGATCTGGACCGCATCCTTGGCTATCTGCCACCGCAAAGCGTTTGCCTTGTGGCCGCGCGGCCTGGAGTCGGCAAAACCTCGTTCGCGCTGAACGTTGCGGCGCACGTGGCATTGCACGAGGCGAGGCCTGTTGGTTTTGTGTCACTCGAAATGGCTGGCGGCGAATTGCTGAACAGACTCGTTTGCGCACGGGCCAGCGTGGATTCCGCGGTGGTGAGGCGGGGCGAGCTTAACGCGGCTGAAATTAAACGGGTGACGGCGGCGCTGGGGGCACTGGCATCAGCCCCGTTGCATTTCTACGACGGGGGCGGTCTTACATTGTCGCAACTGAGCGCCGCCGCCCGTCGCATGGTTCAGGCGCACAAGGTTGAACTTTTGATCGTTGACTATTTGGGACTGCTGCGGTCAGGAGAGCGAGGCCAAAGCCGGTACGAGGAAACAACCACGATTAGTTCTGGTGTCAAAGCCCTCGCCAAAGAATTGCGCGTGCCGGTGATTCTACTTGCTCAATTAAATCGCGCCTCGGTGCGCGAAGGCCGGGCCCCGGGCTTGGCGGACCTGCGCGACTCGGGGGCTCTGGAGCAAGACGCGGACTCTGTTGTCTTGTTGCACAAGGACGGAGAGGACGCCAATCCACAACCAGTGAGGCTAACCGTCGCCAAGAATCGCAGCGGGCCTGCTGGCGCGATTGATCTGCTTTTCTGGCAGCAGTTCACCCGATTTGACCAGGCGGCCAAAGGGGATGTTGTTGTATGACGACCGCCTTTGACTTGTTGCAACACTGCCGCCGCGCGGGCATCTCATTGCAACGCACAAGCGGAGGACGCCTGCGAGTGGCCGCCCCGGCCAACGCGGAGCCAGAAGCCCGCCGGTTGCTGGGCGCTGTGCGCTGTCGTAGGGGGCAAATCATTGCCTTGCTGGACGAAGAAGAGGCTTGGTTGCCGACGGCACGCCAAATCGTTCAGGGCGAGTTCGACCACTGCCCCGTTGAAATCATTGTCGTCGCCCTGCTTGGCTTGAAAGATTTACCGCATCCAATCTGCCAGCAAGCCCGGCGGCGGCTGGCGAAACTGCTGCGGCAAGCACCATAGGACATGACATGGCCAACCCCGGAATCGTTTCTGAGCACCCGCAAAAGCGGGGGGGGGATACACACACCCCCCCCTGCGAAAAACGCCGCGGCGCCAATCGTAGAGCGATTTTTTCCCCGCCTGAACCGCCGGGAGGGCAAGGGAATCTTTTCGGGGGGGCCGAAATGGTAGGTCCCGCGTCGGAGCGAAATTCACGCGCAACCGGGCAAAATCCAAACGTTACTGTGTAGCATGAAAAACGGCTTGCCTCTCTACGTCCGCACCTGCAAGCAACTGGCCGCCGCCTTGGGCGTTTCGGCCATGACCATAAGCCGGCACACCCGCAAACCGGACGCTCCCCGACCGGTGCGGGGACGTCATGACGTGTCGGCGTGGCGCAAGTACCTGCTGGCTTACGGGCGGGTATTGGATTCAAAGGACCCCTGTTTGGCCGCCCTCAAGCGGCAACTGATCTGCAAACAGATTGAACGCCTTGATTTTAGCATCCGCCGCGACAAAGCCGAATTCGTTTCGCTGGCGACGGTGCGGGCTTGGGGCGCTGAACTGGAGCGCAACGTCCGTTTGATCGTAGCCGATCTGCCCGACCTTGCCCCCTTGCTGGCCGGGCGGACCGCGCCAGAGATTGCCGAAACTCTGAAAGCCAAGGAGCAGGATATTCTGCGTCGCCTCTACGGACTGGCGCAACGGCAAACATAGCCCCACCGGGGCAAAGAAAAAGCGGGGACGGGAGAATGCCCCCCCGCCCCGCGGTCCGGCACAATGTTTGATCCGGTCTCTCGTTTGAGTTCGTTTCAATCCGCGCCCATTGCTGGGCGATGCGTGCCTGTGCGCATCAAATGACATCTATGCCGGATAAGCAAGCGAAAAATATCCGGGCCGCAAAAATTTTTGCCCCGCCCGATCTGCTCCCCCGATCTGCTCCCCGCCCGATCTGCTCCCCCGATCTGCTCCCCGCCCGATCTGCTCCCCGATCTGGCCCGACGCCCCTGCTCTGTGTTGCGCACTACGGCGCAAGCGGGTGCGGTGCCTACAATTTGCCTACATTCCCCGGCGCTAAAAACCCTCCGAAAAGTGCGCAAAACCCCTGTAAACATTGGCTAGAATTGAGATTGGCGGAAGGGGTGGGATTCGAACCCACGGTAGCCTTGCGACTACGCCTGATTTCGAGTCAGGTGCCTTTAACCACTCAGCCACCCTTCCAATCTGCAAAAAATCCGGAATTCATTCGGTAATTCAAAACATCCTTCCCTGTCATGACGACAGACATGAAAGTGCCCATCGGCCGATGACGCAGAGCCGAAACCCATTCCGCATGCTAAAATTAGGTCATTTCTGAGGCGCGGAGCAAGTGGATTCCCCAAACGCGTACGGCGGGTTGCGACCCTCATCCGGTCGCCCGTGCCGAGTTCATTTATCTTCCGCGATAAACTCGGCCACGATGGGCCGATGATCCGAACCGAGCGCCCAATTGGGCAGGGTCAACACGTAAGTCCCGCTCCGCACCCATTCGCGCGCCATGTCTTGATTGAGCAAAATGTAATCCAGCCGGCTGTAGGTATCCTCCTTGCCGTAAAAATGGGTCCAAGTAATGTGGGGCGGGTCCCAGGTCGGATTGGCCGCGGTGATGGTGTCGCCATTTTGTTCGGCGGGACGTGTATCCACCAGCTTGCTCCGGCCCATTCCGATGAGCGCCCGGACAGGGCGCGAATCCTTGGTATCGTTGAGATCGCCCACCACCACGATGTTGGCCCGCGGAGCCGCCGCCAGGCGCGCGTCAACTTTCGCGCGCAGCAGTTTCGCCTCCTCCAAGCGCATTTCTGCTTCGTCGGCGCTGGCGAGGGGGCGTTTCGATTTCAAATGCGCGGTAAAGAGGGTAAATCGGTACGTGGGGGAAACTTGAATGTCCACTTCGGCAAAGCCGCGGCTCACATGAAACCGCCGCCCGGTGAGGAGAAAGGAATCGTTCGTGTGCGAACGCCGGGCCACGATGGGAAACCGGCTTAGGACCGCCACATGTATATTTGTATCCCAACCGCGGACATGTTCCCAATGCGGGTAATGCAGGCCCTCCGCCTGCAACGACCGGCGCAATTCTTCCAGCGCACTCGGCAAACCCATTTCCTGAAGCGCAATCACATCCGCGTTCAGCGCCCGGATCGCCTCGCGAATCTTGGCCTTGGCCGCTTCGCTTTTCAGCCGGCGTCCGCTGCCACCGTGGTCCAGGTAATTTTCCAAGTTGTAGGTGGCGACCCGGAAAGTTTCCGCGCCCCACGCATCCCCCGATTGGCCCAAGAAGACACAAACCGCAAAGACAACAAAAGATCGGCACACTTTCATGTGCGACGCATGGTCGGGTCAGGACGGCGGCCTGTCAAAATTCTTTTTGGCAACCGGGCCCCGCAAAAAACCGTAGGAGAAGATTTGGAGGATTCACCCTATCAGGCTAAACTCCGCCCATGCCAAAAAAACCGTCCCATGTCCGCGGGAAACATTTACCGGCGCAGCCGCGCAAAAACAGCAAACCGCTTTGCGACAAACAAAGCGAACGCGATTATCGCGCCCTGCGCATTGACAAGGTCGGCGTGCGCGGACTGCGCTTTCCGATTCAGGTGCGCGACAAAGCGCGCGTCCATCAAAACACGGTGGCCACCATCGGTCTGTTTGTGGACCTGCCCCATCAATTCAAGGGCACCCACATGAGCCGCTTCTTGGAAGTCCTGAATGCCCACGGCAACATCATTCACGTGGAAAACATTCCGGACATCCTCCACGCCATGCAGCGCAAACTGCACGCGGCCACGTCGCATCTCGAAATGGAGTTCCCCTATTTCCTGACCAAGCGGGCGCCGGTGTCCGGTCGGGAGAGTGTGCTGGATTATATCGCGCGATTTGATGCCGCCGCGTGCGGCGACGAAACGGATTTCGTGCTGACGGTCAAAGCCAATGTCACCACGCTGTGTCCTTGCTCCAAGGCCATCAGCACCCGGGGCGCGCACAACCAGCGCGGAGAAGTGACCGTCCGCGTGCGTTTCCGGAAATCGGTGTGGATCGAAGACCTCATCACGTTAATCGAAGCCAGCGCCAGTTCGGAATTGTACGCGTTGTTGAAACGCGAGGACGAAAAACATGTGACCGAGCGCGCGTACGCCAATCCGGTGTTCGTCGAAGATCTGGTCCGCAACATCGCGCTCCGGCTGAACGCGCATCCGGACATCACCTGGTACCAAGTTGAGGCGGAAAACCAGGAGAGCATTCACAATCACAACGCCTACGCCTTCATCGAAAAGCCGCGCGGGTAGCGTCGTGGGCGCTCATTTCGCCAGCGGAAAATTTTCCAAAAGGATTACGGCGATCCCCATCAAGGCGCCGCCGGCGATCACGCCGCCGCAAATCGGTTCCTGGTTTTGGACAATCACCCGGTGGGCGGCGGAGTCGGGCCGCTTAAAAGTGCGTTCTGCCAGCCAGAAAAACAGGCTGCCAAGGAACATCGCCAGGCAGGTGTTGAACGGAATCACCGCCGCCAATCCCACGCCCACGCCCGACAGCCAGAAGCGCCCTTTGGTAGCGAGGCGGATGCCTTCGAGCGCCAGGCCCAGCAAACCGCCCACCAACGCCGCCCAACGCGCGGAGATGGCCAGATTGGACAGACCTTCGGTGAGCACTTCGGCGACGGCTTTCCAGATGCTCACCGCGGGCATCGGGTATTGTTCCTGAATCAATTCGGACGGGCCGCCTTTGAGAAACACCCAATAGAACACGGGCACGGAGACCAGGGCGCCGGCAAAAATCCCCAGCACGTGACCGATCGCTTGTTGGCGGGGTTTCGCCCCCAGCATGTAGCCGGGTTTGATGTCCATGAGCAGGTTCGCGGCGTTGCCGGCCACCTCGGCCGTGATGCCCGCGGTCATCAGGTTGGTTTTGATGTTCTTCGGGTCCAGCGCGCCAAAGGTCAATTGCGTCAGCTTGCCCATCGCGCCGGTCGGGGTGATGGAGGTGAGCGCGGTGGAATTCACGCCGATGAGGGTGAAGATGAACACGAGCGGCACGGCAATGATGCCCAGCCAGATTTTCACCCCAAAGAAATGGTGCGCCAGCAAAACCACGATGGTGCCGACAATGGGAATGCCAATGACGAATACGCGCATGGGCAGTTCGATGTCGCGGAGAATGTCGTTGTTGGCCGCGCGGCCTTTGCGGAACAAGCCGCGAAACGCGCTGAAGAGGATTTGCGGTTTGGCAAAAAATGCCATCAGCGAGGCCGTGGTCATCATGGCCACGCCGCCCCACAACGCCCACGACGTGATGGCACGAAAACCGTAGTGCGTGACGCCATCCGCGCCCGTCTGACCCACGACGTCGCCAAGCGCAATGCCCCACGGCGCGAGCAGCAGATAATTGATGAGCGCGCCGATCATGATGGACACGCCCACGCGGATGCCCATCAAACCGCCCGCAGCCATCATGACAAAGTCCGTATCAGGCCGCACCGTCAGTTCGCGCAAATCTACGCCGCCGATTTTGAGCGTGGTGAATTTGTAGAGCCAGCCATCGAGGTATTCGGGGATCAGCAGAAAGCTCAGCTTGAGTTTTTCCATGATAGGCTGGCTTTGCAGCAATTTGGCCAGGGCCGCCAAACCGCCCGCAGAAAGCAATACCTTGGCTTTGAACATGCCCTCAGAGGCGTTGCCGGAGTGGAGCGCGTCCATCACGATGCCCGCCGCCCGCCCTTCCGGGAAGGGATGTTGTTCGTCGTTGATAAACCGGCGTTTCAATGGAAAGGCAAACAACACGCCAAGCACGGCAATGGCGATGATCCAGATCATCGTGGTGGCCATGGGAATGACGGTGTTCGTCACGAGCATGTAGGCACCGAGACTCGAGATCATCGGCGCGGTCATGTAACCCGCCGCCGTGGCGATGGATTGCATGCAGTTGTTTTCCAGGATGGTGTATTCCGAACCGATCTTGAGCGCCGAGAGCGCCTTGAACAGCGCAAACGCCAGGATGACCGAAGTGATGCCCACCCCGAGCGTCCAGCCGGTTTTCGCGCCCACGTAAAGATTGGTCAGCGACAAAATCCCGCCAAGACACATGCCGGTGAGCGCGGAGCGGATGGTCAATTGCGGCATGTCGCCGCGCCAGACGTTCTCGAACCACCAACGGTCCTTTTGCTCCAGAGTCCAAGTGCGGATTTGCTCGGGGTCGAGTTGCTTCAGAGCCATGCCAATAATGTCGTTATGCGTATTTGTTGCGGCGCAAAGTCGCGGGATGCCCGGGGCGGACTCAAGCCAAAATTCACGACCGTATAAATTTGTATGGAAATTTTTCGGCCTTCCACAGCAACCGGAGTTGGTTCGTGATTGCCTCACGGCGGGCCCTTGCCGTCTTCCCTCAAGAAGACGGAGGCGGGACGGGCTGGACCTGACAGGGCTATTGTCCGTCTATCAAGTGGACGCGGAGCCGGTAGTATTGTTGGGTGCCGGCGGCCGCTGGATCACTGATCGAAATCCAGCCGTCTGCGGAAACCGGAGGAAAGTCGGTCCGCGAATCAAACAGAATCCTAGCTGACGACCAATCGGCCAGGGTGCCGGTGGCTTCCACGACGTACGCAATATCATTACACCCTGCGTCGAAAGCAAAACGGATGGCCGGCGCCGTGGCGCTGCCGCTGAATTGCGGTGTGCGTCCCGTTGGATCATCGCTCAAGGACAAGCCCAACGCATAGCGCAACAGATTAGGCACGCCCGTGCCGAGCGGATCCGCGCCCGGCTCGGAAACCAACGGATCAGCCAGCGCGGATGGATCGGGAAAGGCGCTCGCCTGCCAGGCGGCGAACGTAGTTGGCGCCCCGCCAATGCGCACTTCCAAGATTCGACCATGCACCGCGCCCTGACCAAAATCAGCCGTTTCCGAGACGCTGGTGAACTGTGCGTTAGTTACCAGCAACCAAGTTTGCCCATCAAAAATGTGGTCGCCCTGCGGATCGGGAGCGAAAGCGCGCTTGGGCACGGCAGCCATCGCTTCCGCTAAATTCACCGCGAACGGCACGAAATAACCCCCGCGAAGGACATCGCCCGAGTTGAACGGAGTGGTCAGGTAAACATCCAGTGCTTGCAGACCAGTGGGCGCGGTGGGCGGCACCACCAAACCATTTCCCGCCGCCGCCGGCTGCGCATACAATGGTGATCCCGTTTTACCGAAAACGAACCGGTGCGTCGCCACCGCAACTCCCTCGGCCTGCAGGATGGATTGCTTGAGCCACAGGGCACCGCTGCCGCTGATCTGACCAACTTGCCCATATCCGCTAAGGATGCCGGTTTCCGCCAAATTGACTGGCGATCCCAACGAACCGGCCAGTTCCATAGTCCCATTGGCAATTTGAATGGATGACGTAAAAGCTTGGTTATTGGCGGCAAGCCGCAGGGCGCCCCCGCCGGACTTGGTGATTGGGTATGAACCGGAAATCACACCGGCCAGTTCCAAGACATTCCGCGCACCAGCCACATGAAGCTGGGCCTGGTCGGTTAATTGAAGGGCATTAACTACCGTAGCTTGGTTCCCCTGCGTACCCGGATCGTAGCGGAGCGCGCCCAACCTGCCCAGCGCCGGTTGATTAGGAATTGCCGCGCTGCGACCCGAACCTTCTAGCAAAAGCGGACCACCGAAAGAATACACCCGCGGCCCGCTGGTATCGTTCCGCGAAATCAGCCGCAGTTGGCCGCCCGAACGGACGATCACGTTGGAGGAAGCGGTTGGCGTGGCGGGCTGCGTGACTTGCAGCACCCCTTCTTCAATCTGCGTGGCGCCAGTGTAGGTTTTGCCGCCGCCCGTGAGGGAAGCCACACCCGGGCCGGATTTGATCAGCCCTCCCGGTCCAGACCACCCGGCGCGCAAGCGCAACGCGCCATGCTCGGCATGGCCCACGAGATTGGTCACGTGCAGTTGTAAATCAGATTGCAACGTCGTTCCTGCGGCCACCTCGAATTCCACGTAGCCTTCAGCCCAACCACCGACTTCGAGGCGCGCCGGCCCGTTGGTATTTTGAAATTTGAGCGTGTTACCCGTGCCCCGATTGCGGACACGATTGCGTACTGGGGAGTTGCCTTGAGGAAAAATAATCTGCCCAATGGTGACTGGAGCCCGGAGATTCACATCACGATCCGCGCCCGTGCCCGGAGGAATAATCGCTGTCCCACCGATGCGGTTGGGGTAAGCCAGCGGTGCGCTGGACCAGTTGTCGTTTTGCGTCCAATCACCGCTCCCGGCGGGCTGGAAGATCGGCACCGGCGGCGGGATAATAAACTCAGCAACAATCTCCGGACTCCAATCCCCGGCCGCATCACGCACGCGCGCGCGTAAGGTCTGGGTCTGACTGACGGTGATTGGACCGTCATAAAGTTGCCCGGCAATATCGCCTCCCGGCGCCCGGGGATCGGTGCCATCCGTTGTGAAATAAATCGCGCCTTGGTCGTTGAGGTTGGTAAAAATAACTTCCATTTCGGGCACTACCTCCCCGCCATAGTGGCTGGCGGCCGGCGCCAACAGGTCCGGCCAGAGACCTTGCCCCCGCAACTGATCGAAGAAGTTGATCCGCCGCGTATCACTGGCAATCCAAACATTGTAAAAGCTCTCGCTAACGAAAGTCCCAGTGGTTTCCCACATGATCGGGTTGATGGCATCGCGCAACGAGAAAAAGAGCGTCTGCAAATTGGTTTTAACCATGCAGCCGTCATTAAAAAAGTGCTTTTGCACCCGGTCCGCAAACCGCAACCGGAACTCGGGAGAGCCGCGCAGCAAGGTGTAAAGCGAGGAGGGATAATACCAGCCGGTCCTCGGATTACTGATCACCAAATCATTGGTGAACGTGTTGTAAGTAACGCCGTGCCCGTAATAGCCAAACCCTCCTTCGGCATCCCACACGTAAAATCGCCAGCGCCCTTGGGGACTGCGTTCGCGGGCGGCCACCCAGTTATTATTCGGCCAGTCAGCTGTGGCGGCGAAGGCGTTCAGGATGATGTAGTCAATGTAATTATCCACGTCCAGATAGTCACGCACCTGAAGATAGTTGGCAGTATTGGTGAGGTCGGCGGAGCGGATGTAAGCCATGGTCTGATTCCAGTGTGACGGATCCCCACTGGAAAACGCCGTCAATTGTTGGACATCCCAAGCCTCCGTGCTGTGGTATTGCTCCTGCATGAATCCCTCCCGCAGACGCTCGCACAAGTTGTAATACCCTTTAAAGATCCCATTGATGTAAACCGTGGTGAAAATGCCGGCGCTGCCCTTCTGGCCCATGGCCAAAAAGATGCGGCGGATGTATTCATCGCGAATAAATGGATTCGTCGGGTCGTTTTTGCCGGCGCGCAAGCGTACATCCTTAAAACGCCGGACGGTGAGGTCGCCGAAGAGAGGGTAATCAATCGGGCGGACGTTCCATTCCGGACGAAAAAACAAATTGAAGGAAGGTTTTTGTTTCCAATCCCAGGGATTGAAAACAGCCGTCGCCGCGTCCGTGAGACGACAACGCAGACGCGTATCCGTGCTTCCGGCAAGCCGCACGCCCACGCCGGTTCGGAGCGCGTCACCGTTGGGCGGATAAAATTCGAGGGTTCCGGGCTTTTCCGTCGCCCGGCCTCGTTGCAGTGGCCAACTGAACGCTGTGGAATCCCCCCCATGAGACCAGTGTTCGTTATTGGTGTATACACCCCCTTTGATGGCAAAGATGCCCTCCCCCGCAGCGGGCCCGCCGCTGGTGTTCGGGCCGTAATACGTCAATACCGGATCGCCGCCCAGGCAGAGAGCGGGCAGCGATTTTTTGGCGGCTGATACGCCGATCAAATAAGTGTGCGTCAACGTTGCTGATGGAATGGCTCCGTCCTGAACCGCCCGCGCTCGGACAACCTGATTGGTCGAAATCAAAATGGGTCCGGTGTAGCGAAGACCTGGATTTGGCTCGCTGCCGTCCAGTGTATAATATATATCAGCGCCGGCGGTCGTTGAGGTGATTACCAAGGACACCGGTGCGTCATGAAAGCCGCCGGAAATGCTGAATTCGGGAGCCGACGGTGCCGCAGCCAACGCCGGTCCGACGTTAGGTGCGCCGGGAGTGGCCTCCGCCAGAAAACCCCAATTCCCGTTCGTATCTCGCCCGTACGAATGGAAGACGTTTTGGACGGGATAGGTCGGGGACAATTCACTCACCACTTGCCCCTCGGCATTGATCAAGGCCAGATATTCGCCGCTGGCAGACAAGCTAAAGTTCGCGTGCAAATACGTGGCGCCATCTGCGGGCCCGATATCCAACCCCGTGGCCAACACGAGAAGAAATCCACCGCCAGGAATGGTTGTGCCGCCGGGAAACAGCCACTTTTGCGGATTGGATGCGTTGTCGGTTAACGCCCATCCATCAAAGGAAACTTCCGCACTCCCCGAATTGTGCAGTTCGATCCAATCGTTTTTCCCGTCCGGCACCGATGCGATTGGCCCGATGTCGCTTTGCGGCGGTGCGGGCGACGGCTCCTGGGTGCCAACAAAAAAACGCACGATATCCGTAGGCTGACAAAGCACCCGGCCATTGGACCCGGTCGTTTCCAGCGTAACGCGCACAATGGCGTCCTCATCTTTCTTGGCGGCGTTGTGCAACTGCACCGCCAGCACGTTGTCCCCGGCCACCAACAGACTCTTGGGCGACCCCAACAGCAGAATCTCCTCCCGCCCGGTAACCGCGCCATTCTGGTCTCCGTTGGCGTCGTGAATGGACGTCGCAACCGCCGTGCGTGCGGTCGGCACTCCGGGCTTGCCCACGTTACGCCGCGCAACTTCACGGCCGTTCAAATAAACAATCACCCCGTCGTCATAATCCAGCGTCAACCGCAAGGGGGCTTCCGCTGCCGCTTCCTCCGGGGACAGGGAAAACACAAGCCGTGAATAGATGGTCGGCGTTATGTTATACACCTGCTGGTACAAATTGGTGCCGAGGAGATAATCCGGCGGATTGGCCCCTTCAATCCCGACGGGCCCGGGACTGACCGGCCAGTCGGCGTCATCGAATCCCCGCGTCGTCCATGCCACCGCGCTCAGTTGATGGACAAAAGCATAATACAGCCCATAGTCCAGGAGCCCGCCGGACGGCTCACTCAAGCCCGGAAAATACTTCCAGAACGATTGATGATCCGCCAAGGTTTCGCCGCCCGCCATTTGGAGATCGGCTTGGATTAAAAAATTGGCCCCCGACGCACTGTGATTATGCACTTGGAGACAAAGCACGTTGTCCCCCGCCACTAACCGCGTGTTCGCATTCCCTACCGGAATAGTTTCCATATTGAGGGTATTGAGATTGGGGTTGAGGGCGTCCTGATCGTGAAAGGCAAACATCCCGGGATTACCCATGTTGCGTCGCGCAATTTCGACGCCGTTAAGGAAGGCGATAAAGCCATCGTTGTAACGGACGCGTAACTCCATCGCCGCGCCGCTGGCGGCTTGCTCCGGCGTGGCCACAAACGTCTTGCGTAAGTAGAGTGAGGCGGCGCGATACTGGAGTTGCGCCGCGAGATCGGTGGCGATGGTTACGCCGCTGAAGGTGCCAAAGCCAAAGGGCCCGGCCGCAAGACCCCACCGCGAATCGTCGTAAGCAATGTCCTGCCACGGCGTGGTGTTTCCAACGCGGGGATAAGCACCCGGCACCCGTTGCAGCAACCGGTCCGACGAAGTGGCCACCAATTCATTGATGATCACCTGCCCCCAGGCAAGCTGGATCGTCCCTCCCAAAATCACCGACAACCAAAACGCACGCAGAAAACCGCCAAACAACATGCTCTTCACTCTTTCATTAAAATCCAATACGCACAAGGACAAAGCATGTGAGCCGCAACCGGAACGCGACTTGATATGGTCTCGATTATTCCGGAGTGAACGAAGATGAACGGACGCGAGCGTAACTCATAGAGAAAGAGGAAAACGCCTTCGACCCTGGAAAAATCGCGCGATTTCGGTCAGCCATCGTGATTGCCCTCCACAGCTACTCGCATTTGACTACTTCAGGCCGGATGTTCGAAGACCGTACCAAAAAACTTACGCGCAACCGAAACGGCCAATCCGGGGATGTGACGCGTCCAAATTCGCTTTGACGATCCCCCAGCCAGTCCGTGGGAAAGTTGAATACGGGAGCCCGGGCTCAACTACGGGCTGAACATTCAACGTCGCCCCGGGTTGGCGGGAGGCGGTTGAGCGGGCGCGTTGGGGTTGGAATTCGGTTTCGTTGTCCCGCCGCGAGCGGCCACGTCCGCCGGTTCAAGTTGGGCGCCTTGATCGTGCGTGGCCGCAATCCAATCTGCGAGAACCGCGCGCATACGCATCAGCACGGCCTGATGCGCGGATGACGCCGCCAAGTTGTGGACTTCGTCCGGGTCCGCCTGCAAATCGTACAATTCCTCCACCGGCATCGCCGGCGCGCACAGGAACGCCTGGGCCGGCGTCAGCTTTCCCTCCGCGTGAAGTTCTTTGAGTAAATTCCACACCGGATAAGCGCGCTCCTTGTAGGCGTTATCCTGCAGAAACGGCCGCCCGGGCGTGAAGTTGCGGATGTAGCGATACCGCGAATCGCGCACGGTGCGGAAACGGAAGACGGTTTCATCGCAACGGTCCCGCGCGCCAAAGACATAGGTGCGCGGTTTCGCCGCGTTGTCGCCCAGGAAAATTTCGCCTTCCATCCGGGCGGGTTTCTTCGCCCCCGCGATGGCCAGCATCGTGGGCGCGAGATCAATCGCCATCAACAACCGGCTGTCCACCGTGCCGGCCCGGAAATGCCGGGGCGTGGGGAAATTTTTGGGCCAACGAATAATCAGAGGCACATGCAGGCCGGAATCGTAACAGAATTGCTTGCTCCGCACATGGGCGGCGCCGTTGTCCCCGAAAAATACCACCACCGTATTGTCCGCCAATCCGTCAGCCTCAAGTTGTTCCAGTACGCGCCCGACCTTGCGATCCAACGCGCTCGCAGCGTCGAGATATTTTGCCCAGTCTTCGCGCGCCACTGGATGATCAGGAGTCCAGGCGGGCAGTTCCACACGGGCGGGATCCGCGCGGCGGGGCGCGCGAAAGCGGCGATGGGTTTCGGAAAAATTGATCTGCGCGTAGAAAGGCTGTTGCCGGCGCAAATCATCCCACCGGTCCGAATCAAAGGGCGAACCCGCGTAAGCGAAATTCCAATCCGTTTTGCCAGTACCTTTGAACCCCACCGCCGGCGGCAGCTCCCTCACGTTGGCGGTGAAATAGCCCGCCTCACGCAGCCAGTCCGTCAGCAGGCGTACGCCCGCGGGCAACGTGTAGCCGTCGTCGCGATGCGACCGATGGTTGTGCGCGCCGATGGTCGTCTGATACATCCCGGTCATGAACGCCGAGCGACTCGGCGAACACACGGGGGCGGTGGTGAAGAACCGCGTGTAACGCACGCCTTGGGCGGCCAGTTCATCAAGATGAGGCGTCCACACCTCGCGGGTGCCATAACAACCGAGGTGCGGCCCAAAATCCTCGGCGATCAACCACAGAATGTTGGGAGCGAATGAAGCGGATGACGCGGCAACAGCGGTTCCCGAATCAATCGCCAGCACGGCAATTCCGAGGCCGAGGCTTGCGAGTGTGCTTTTCATTTTATTCCCACCGAACCGGGGTCTCCGCGTGGACCAACCCGGCTGATTTCAATCGGTTGAAAGCCCAGTCGGAAAGCCGGCGACGCCGGGAGCAACCGGAAATCATCCTGCTCCGGGGCGATAAACAGTGGATCGGCAAAGAGTGAGTGCATGTCGTGCCCGCGCTTGCGCCAATGATCGAATGTCCCGCCGGCGAAGGTCAGGTCATCGGGCGTGGCCGCGGCCCGGTAGTCCCAATACAGGTTGCGGTCCAGGATGAACCGATCGTTCCGCCAGCTTCCGCCCAACACCACCCCGTGGTTGAACACCACAACGTTGTTGCTGAAGCTGAAGCTGGGATGCGGCTCGTCCCGGGTGCGCTGGAGTTGATGGGCGCGGGCAAAGGCGAAGATATTGTTCCGCACGATATTGGTCGCCCCGTAATGCTGATGGAAACCGCCGTGGGTTGTGCGATACACTAGATTGCTTTCGATAAGAACCCTGCTGCTGCCTTCATCGGTGTAGATGCCCCAGCCGCCGTAGCGCAGGCCCGCGATGTCGTGCCACAGATTGTTCACGATGCGTGTGCCCGGTTGCATTCCCAAGGTGTAAATGCCGCCCATGTCACTCAGAATCGGCCCGTCGCCATCCGACTGCACCCCAATGTGATGAACATGATTGAACGCGACCCAGTTATTAGTCGCCCGTGCGCGCGGATCGTAACCCCAAGTCCAGCCAATGGAGATGCCGGTGTAGTAGAAATCATGAATCAAATTGTGCTGGGCGCAATTATCCGGCGATTGCCCGATCCAAATCGCGATCCCGCTGTGAAACGTCCGGCCGCCGTGGTGCAGCCAGCAATCCGTGATCTCGTTGGCGCGGGCCAGCTCGGCCAGATTCTCCCGGATGTGTGTTTCGCCAATCTTGATCCCGCCGGCGCCCAGGTCTGCGAATTCGCACCGTGAAATCAAATTGCTCTGGCAGCCGCGGCCCAGTTCCAGACCATACGCACCGAGATGCGTGAATTGACATTCCTTAAAGACACATTCCCGCGCGCCTTCCCCCCACACCGCACCAGTCACCCCGACGGCGGCCTGGGCAAAGCCTCCGATCTGGGTGGACGGGGCCGGCCAGATCGTGGCCGCACGACGGGCGGTGGCTTCGTCGGACGGAAACGTCCATTCCGCGTGAGCAAACGTCAGCCCGCGAAAATTGACCCGTTCCACAAATCGCTCTGCCTCAGGCTGTCCCGCCAGACGCACAACAAATTGCAACACCGGAGCAATGACTTCAGCACGCTCCGGCGTTTCCCCGGATCGCGGAGCGTAAAACAACCGACCGGCATTGGGATCGAGATACCATTCGCCTTCCAAATCCAATAATTCCAAGGCGCCTTCGATGTAGTAATAATCACCGGGCTGGAGTTGAAACACCGACCGTTTGGCAAACCGGACCTCCCGCGCCGCCGCATCCACCGCCACCACCGGCAATCGCGATTCCACCCAGCGGGTCATGACGACTACATCGGCGTTTGTGCAGGTGGGCCATGCCTGCAGATCATCCGCCTGGAAGCGGAACCGCGCGTGGCCGTCAGTCCAATTAGGCGTGCGATCGGGCAACCCGGCCACTTGGTAGTATCCCCAATTGGGCCGCCGAGCGCGCACGGCCCGTTGCCCATTCACCCAAAGTTCACGAAAGGACCAGCGCCCGCCACGCGCGGCCGGCACTTCCGCCACCCAAACCGGACGCCCGTTAACTTGGGATTCACGCCAGTTCGCGATGCGCCGCCCGCCACTGAGCACGGGGTGTTCTTCCGGATAAGCCGCCAGGGTCAATTGGGAATCGTCCGGCGTGAGCGTCAGGGGAGCGGAAAGGAAATACGTGCCATCGCGGACCCAAATCGTCGCCCCGTTCGGCTCACTGCTCCCCTGCCCTGCTTTGTATTCGCGCACTGCGGTCAAGGCGCGTGGCAGGGTCGCGAAGGGCCCGTCTGTCTTGCGCCAATTCGGGACTGCCCTCCGGCCTGACCAGGCATCATTGCCGTTAGTCGCGACAAAAAAAATGCCCGGGCCGGTTTGCGGTTGCGCTGGACGATGCGCGGAGGCACGCGGCCACGCACGGCACCCCCCCAACATCACCGCCAGCGTGAGGAGAAAAAACAATCCCGCACGATGCATAACAGCAGACGGGGAAGAAGGAGGTATAAGGGAGTTCATGGAAGGAGTGTCTCGACGCCGAGGAGGAACGGGGTTTTGTGGAGCAACAATCGTCCGGTCAACGCGCTAATTCCCCGGGGCGTCCGCTTTCCGATCATCGCTGGCATTATCCTTCACGATGACGCTGCCCTTGCTTTGGTTGGCGATGTTCAATTTTCCTTTGATGATATTGCCCGTAATCACGGCCCGCTGGACAGACGCCCCCAAGGTCACCTGAAGTTTGTCCTCTTGGAACTCACAGCCGCGCACCAAGAGATCGCCGCTTTCCGCCTGGAGCGCCGCGCGGCCTTCTCCGCGATGATCCCACTGCATGAAGGTGCAATCCCCAAACCCCACCGTGCCGGCGCCGCTCACCCGGGCAATTTGATGGCACGGGCCCCAAAACGCGCAATTGACGAATCGCACGCTGCCCACATTGTTGGCACCCACGCGCACCATGGTGGGATCGGGACCATGAAAGGAAACAAATTCGCCGTTGGTAATCAGCAAACCGATGCGCGAACATTGTTCGACTTCAAGCGCCGTAAAACAGTCGTCCGCGCCGATGCCGAGGAAGTTGCCGTTGCAGACACCGGTCTTGGTTTGAATGAATTTGTACCCCACGTTGTAACCGAAACAGAAGGTGTTGAGGACATATTGCCAGTCGCTCTTGCCAAAGATGAACGCCTCCCCGTGCTGCATCTGCCACTGAAACAATTTGGGTTTCATGCTCCACCACGGATTAAAATGCACGTTTTCAATGCGGCCGATGTCGTAGATGACGTCCACGAAAATACCGCGGCGCAACGGCTGCCCGTGGACATCGCGAATCAAGTGGCGTTCATTACGCGAGGCATCAATGCCGTTGTACGGATTCAGCAATTCCACCGCCAGCACGGCGGGGTTTTTGCCGCGCATGGCGATGGCGTAGGGATAGGGCTGCGGTGGCGCATCCACGCGCTGTTCTGGATAATAAATGACCACCCCTTTCAGCGTGCTGTTATGGTTCAGGGTGATGAACGCCGGCCCCTCCTCCCGCCCGGCGTCGGCGGTGACGAGAAACGTGGTGCCGTCCTCGGTGGGTTTGGGCAATCCGGGATTGCGAATGCCGTTGTGCGCGGGCACGGATTCCCAAATACCTTTCAGTGTGACGGCAGGCGGTACCGTGAGGTGTCCGGCAAAAAAATAGTTACCCCGCGGCGCAAACACCACCCCGCCGCCCGCGTCGCCCGCGGCTTCCAACGCTTTCTGGAAGGCGGCCGTGTCATCGGTTTGACCGTCGCCTTTGGCACCGAAATCTGTCACGACCAAAGGGCCGGCCCCCGCCGCCACGGTGAAAGTTGTCAACAGAACGACTCCGCAAGGAATCGCCAGGAGTTTAAGCAATGAGTTGTGCATGAATAACGGTTACGGCGCGGCTTCGACGGTGATGAGGCCCAAATCAATGTACTGGCCGCCACCGGTTTGATGGCAATGGATCGCCACCACGTTACGGCCCGCTTTGAGTGCCGACTTGCCTTGCGCGCTTAGGGGAAACGCGTCGTAGCTGGTGGTCCAACCCGTGGTGCGAAACACCAGCACGCCATTGAAATAAACTTCGGCATCTTCATCGTGATGCAGCCAGAGTTGAATGTTCGCCAGTTGGGCGGCTGGAATATCAATCGTCCGCCGCAGCCAGATGTCCGCGGTGTTCCATTCCGTGCCAATGATTGCGCCCGGTGTGCCGCGCGTGCCGAAACCGCTTTTGCCTTCTTTCCAGGCCGAATCATTAAAACCGGGAGCCGTCCATCCGTCGGCGGGTTTGGTTGTCGTGTAACGCCAGACGACAGCGGCGGTATCGGCGGCTGGCACCACTGGCGTGATTTTTGGCGGGATTGGAATCGGCGCCCAACCTGCGGCATGCGTCCGGTCGCGACTCGCCCATTTACGCCATACGGGTTTGTCGTAGAGCAGCCGAGCGAACACGCCGCCCACCACGGGCCGCCCAGTGAAGCCGACTTTCTTCGCCGTTTTGGAATCATACCAATCCGTCAGCGGTGCGCGATCCGGCGCTTCGTTCAAAAACCGATAGACCGGATCAATCAGCGTCTCGAAATCCGTCCGGTTTTGCGTGAGCGTGGCGCTCCATGTAATCCAATCGAGCTTGGTGTAATCCTTGCGATTGTCCAAGGGCAGGCCGTAGCGATTTTGCTTCTTTTTGTAATAAGCCATTTCCTTTTGCGCCACTTCCGCGGGGAACAGGTTCAGACCGAGAATGCGATCCCAGATGAGATTGTATTTCTGACTCCACGTGCCGGGTTTGTCGAACGCCAGTCGGAAATGATCGCCGTCATCGGCTTCCTTCATCCAGCGTTGGGCGAAGGCGCGCGCGAGCTCCCGGTATTCGCCGGCCTTGGCGTGATCCCCGCGCAGTTCACATAATTTGGCAAACGCGCCCAGGCCGACAATGGCCTTCGCACTCAGATTGACATTGTGCGCCAGGTGTCCGGCAAAATCGTCCGTGCACAACTGATTCTCCGGATCGAAGCCGCGGGCCTTGAGATACTCAGCCCATTTTTCAAGTGTGGGCCACCACTGCCCGGCAAAATCGGCGTTCCCCTCGATTTCGGCAATTGCCGTCATGACGATGAGCACGTTGCCGCTTTCTTCGACCGGCATCTGGTTTTCTTCGGAACGCTCGCCGCCGCCATAGACCTGCCCGTTCGCCTGCGGATACGTGCCGAGGTCGTGCGGCGCAAACGGAAATTTCCAATGCTCGCTGGACGCGTAATTCATGAACGGCACCAGAAACGTTTTGGGCAGGGTGGGGCCGAATAGCAGAAACTGCGGTGACATCGGATAAAAGATGTCGCTCGTGCCGATGCAACCGTTGGAATGATTTTCCTTGCTGAATTGCAGCGGTTGCCCGTTGGCGTCGGCCACGAATTTGCCCGCGGCGAAACATTGCCGGTACGCCAGGGCCGCGAGTCGCGCGTATTTCTCGCCACCCGCCTGTCGCAAATCCGTCATCAATTCGGCGTCGAATTTTTCGCAGCGTTGTTGCAGTGAAGCGTAATCGGCCGCCGCCTTTCGCAAAAGCGCCGCGGCGTCATCCCCATTGCGCCGCCAATACGGGCGCAGGTTCTTCTTCATGTATTGGATGGAATACTCGTCATCATAGGCGAGCATGAGCCAGCAGGACACGGGTTGCGACGTAACGGACAGAGGCTGAAACAAAACTTCGGTTTGAAAAGCGTCGGCGGGGCCGGTTGGCGGAGGGTTGCCTTGACCGGAATTCTTGGCGACAATTCCTGCTCGACGCACCGACGCTGCCGGGGCGGCCACGTAGAAATAGCCCCAATCAATTCGCAGGTCGTCTCCTTTCTTCGCCAGGACGGGTTGTTCGACCGTGCCGACTTTTAAGACCTCCAGATTTCCGATCTTTTCGTGGCTGGGAGCGACGATTTGACTGGGTATGTTAGCCGCGATTTCCGCCGAAGCATTCTGGCTGATTTCAACTTCGTGTTTTTTTCCATCGGCGGATTTAACTTTCCAAGTCAGATATGTGACCGGTCGGGCGAGCAAATCCAGATCGTCTGGCAACGCGGCCGTCATGAATGTGAGTGTCAGTTGCACACCGGCGCCTTCGAAGGAATAGATCGTGCGGGTCGGCAGCACTTCGAGTTTGGTTTGGGGCAACGCGGGCGCGTCGGCGGGAGTTTTGCCCATTACGCGAAACGGTCGGCCGTCAATCCGCACGAGACTGGTGAGCCGCTGCGGTTTGCTGGTCCAGTGGGCGGTGTCCGCGTCGGTCAGTTTGTCCGCCGGCGACCAGATGCTGAAATAAGGATCGCAGGTCACCAGCGGCACGGCGGGTGGGCGCAAAGGGGGCGGCTCTTGCGCGACGGCGCCCAACACGGCCTGAATTACCAAAGCAACGAACAGCCCCACGACGCCAACAACCCGGCGGCGTCCGAGCGTGCGGCAGTCCTCTGCCGCTGTGACCTTGACCGCGCCAACACCGGACGGTCCGGCGGGCGATTTGCCATCAACCAACCGCACATCAGTTTCCATGTTCGGTCTCCTTGCTACTCCGTCGAGGCGGGTTGGGGCGGCGGCGTGTAAACTTTCCGGTTCGCCGTCGCGATGCGTTCCACATCCATTTTCACTTCCGCGCGATCATAGGTCATCAACCCGTTGACCTCGATTTCCACGTCGGTGGTCTGCGTGTAAATGGCGGCGCTGAGTCCGTCGCGTCCGGTCAACGGATGCAATTTCTCCAGCAGTTCCACGTAGGCCCGGGTCAGGTCCTGGGCGTTGGTGAAGCTCTTGTAGCCCCAATTTTTTTCGTCCTGCCAGGTGTGGCCCTTGAGCGGCAACCCCAGCCCGCCGAACTCGCCCAGCACCATGGCGCGATCGGTCACCCGCGGCGGCAATCCCGGACCCGGATATTGATGATGGTCAATGATGTCGCCCGCCGGGAAATGATTGCCGCCGCTCGCACCATTCACGAGCCGCGTGGGATCGAGTTGCTTGGTCAGATTCAGAATCCGCACGGTGTCGAACTGACCCCAGCCTTCGTTGAACGGCACCCAGATGACAATGGAGGGATGATTGTACAACCCGGCGATCATGGCGCGCAATTCGTGCTCGAAAATGGCGGTGGATTCAGGTGTGCGTTGCATTTCTTCGCCGTCAATGCCGCTGGGCCCTTTCCATTTGGCGCTGCGGTCGCCGCTGGGCAGGTCCTGCCAGACCAGCAGGCCGAGTTTGTCGCACCAGTAATACCAGCGGGCGGGCTCGATCTTCACATGCTTGCGCGCCATGTTGAACCCGAGCTTCTTGGTCATTTCGATGTCGTACCGCAACGCGGCATCGGTGGGCGCGGTATAAAGGCCATCGGGCCAGAACCCTTGATCCAGCGGACCGAATTGGAAATAGGGTTGATTGTTCAGATGCAGACGCAGGTTGCCGTAGGCGTCCGGGGCCAGGGAAATTTTGCGCAGGCCGAAATAGCTCTCCACTTCGTCCACCTTCCGGCCGTTCTCCAGCAGGGTCACGCGGAGCCCGTAAAGGAAGGGCGCGTCCGGCGACCACGACCGGGCGTTTGGCACGGAGAGCGTGATTGACGGGCGAATCTGCGGGGGAATGGAACGGGTGGAAATCATTTGCTCAATCATGCCTTCCCGCACGACTTCCGCGCCTTCCAACACCTGCACCTTTACTGTGGGACGCCCGCGATCGCCAAGGCCCCGCGCCTCGATGGTCACCGAGGATTCATCGAGATTGGGGGTGATCTTCAAGTCTTGGAGATGCGCCCGCGACACCGGCTCTAGCCACACCGTCTGCCAGATGCCGCTGGTGGGGGTGTACCAAATCCCGTGGGGATTGCGGACCTGTTTGCCGCGCGGTTGCGGTCCGGCATCGGTCGGATCCCAAACCGCCACCAGGATCTCCTGTTGCCCGCGCGGTTTGAGGGCGGCGGTAATGTCGAAGTTAAACGCGTCGTACCCGCCGCGATGAGTGCCGACCTCCTGGCCGTTCACGTAAACCGTCGTCTCCCAATCCACGGCGCCAAAGTGGAGCAGGACATTCCGGCCCCGCCAGCCGCGCGGAATCGTAAACGTGCGGCGGTACCACAGGCGGTTTGTTTCGTACACCCGCCGCATCACACCGGAAAGCGCGGATTCAATGGGAAAAGGTACGAGGATTTGACCGTCCCAGTGCGTCGGCGCCGCCGCAGCCCGATCGGTGACCGCGTAGGCCCAAAGCCCGTTCAGATTTTGCCAGTCCGCGCGGACCATCTGCGGCCGCGGATATTCCGGATGCGCGTTCCGGGGCGAGACCTCCGCCGCCCAGCGGGTCATCAACGGCCCTTGGGCGGGTTGCCAGGTTTTTGAGGCCGCCAGCGCGGGCATACCGCTTACCAAAACGAGAAGGACAAGACGTTGCAGGATTTGTTTCATAAAGGTGGTTGACGTGAGGATTATTCAGTGATTTTCCATTCCAAGATTCCGCCGGAGAATTTCGGTTGCAGTTGCGCTTCGAGACGCAGGCGGGAAACTTCGAGAGCGGGAAACTGGAGATGATTCCACGCGTCTTTTTTGACGCCCACCGCCGCCGCGCCGGGCACGGTTTTCCACTCCCCGCCCACCGCATGGAGCAACCGCGCCGACTGCGGCACCCGGCAACTGCCCGCGCCAGTGTCATCGAACCAATACACCGCCATGCCCGACACCTTGCGGGGCGCAGCAAAATCGTATTGCACCCACTCCGCACTGCCCGTGCGCGGCCACCAGGTGAAACGGGGGAGGTCATGATCGTTCGAACTGACCGGCTCGATGCCGTCGCACAACGCCTCCACGGAGTCGTGCTCGAAACAATGTGATGCGCTCGCCGAGTAACGGGGCCGGATCAAGGACGCCAAAGGCACACTCTCAGGCGTGCGCGCCAGCCAGACCGCCATCTCATTCGCGCCGCGATGGTTCCAAGCGTAATACGGAATCAATTTCAGTTCGGCAGACTGGGTTTGACGTTGCCCATCATCCGTTCTTTGCACCCGCAACGCGCGCCCCCGCAACATCGTCACCCCGCCCAACAAATCCGCGTGATGCTCCGGCGTCAGTATCGTCTCATCCGGCAACACGGCGTTCAATACCGCCCCGGCGTTATCCGCGCCTTCGGCGCAATACACCAGCGGCCCGCGCTCGATGGCAATGCGGCCGAGGTTATCCTTGACCGCCTCATGCGCGATCACCCGACGCACCGGCATCGGCAGATTGATCGTCACTTCGTCACCCGGTTGCCACACGCGTCGGAGCGCCAGAAAACCGTCCCGCACCGGACCGCCCTCGAATTCACGTCCGTTGATATGGATTTGGAACGCGGTTGTAGTCTGCTTCTCCGTCGGCGCCGTAGCGGCGTATCGGTACAAATCACTGGGCACGGGCTGGCCCAACACCCAGCCAGGAATGCGCAGGTTGACCGTGAATTCGCCCGCTTGATCCGGATCAATCCCCAAGCGCACGCTCCCCGCCCACGGATACCGCGTCTGTTGCGTCAACCGCACCGTACGCTCCCCCACCCGGGCGGTCGCGCGGCTCCCGATGAACAGGTTCACGTACAGCGTCTCCCCGCGCGTGGCGTAAATATATCCCGCGATGGACGGGATGAACCGCACCACATTCACCGGACAACAGGAGCACCCAAACCACGGCGCGCGTTCGGTCCCGCCTTGATTGAATTTCGTGCGCCCGTCGGTTTCGAGCGGATTGGGATAGAAAAAACGATCGCCACTCAACGCCACGCCGCTGAGGAAGCCGTTGTAAAGCACCCGTTCCAGGACATCCACGTATGCCGCCCGCCCGTGCAGCAGGAACAGGCGATGATTCCAAAACACGTTGGCGATGGCCGCGCAGGTTTCGAGGTAGGCGGTTCGATTGGGCAACTCGTAGGCCGCGCCAAAGGCCTCGCCCGATCGCCGGGCGCCGATGCCGCCGGTGAGATGCAGTTTGTGATCCACCACGTCGGTCCACAGCCGGTCAATCGCCGCCGTGTAGCGGGCGTCGCCGGTCAGGGCCGCCACGTCCGCCACGCCGCTGTAAAAATAAGCCGCCCGCACCGCGTGCCCCACGGCCTCGGTCTGCTCAAAAATGGGCGCGTGATCCTGTTGATAGGGACCCCGCAATGCGTGCGTGTCCGCCCGGCCGCGCAGGTCCACAAAGAACCGGGCTAACCGCAGATACTTTTCCTCCCCGGTGACGCGATAGAGCTTCACCAAACCGATCTCGATTTCCTGATGCCCCGGCGGTTCCTGCACTTTGCCCGGACCAAACGTGTCGCACAACAGATCGGCGTTCTTGAGCGCGACCTGCAACAGCGACCGCTTGCCGGTGGCCTGGAAATGCGCCACCGCCGCCTCGTAGAGATGCCCGACGTTGTAAAGTTCATGGCTGACGGAGAGATTGGACCAGCGGGTTGGCCCGAAAAATTTCACCCGGCATTGCGGATCAATCGTGCGCGCGGTGTAGAGATACCCGTCCGGCTCCTGCGCCGCCGCGATTTTGACGATGAGTTCGTCCAGATATTGATCGAGCTTCGGATCCGGGTGCATCGCCAGAATGTAGGCGGCGCCTTCCATGACCTTGAACACATCCGAATCATCAAACGGCGTGCCTTGAAACTCGCCGGGCATCAGTTTGCCGGCTTTGGCGAAATTATCTATGCGCCCGGTCTCCTCGCACTTGTGGAAGTCATACCAGACCGTGACCACCCGGTTGGTTTCAAACCGCAGCGTCCAAAAATCATCCCGCACCTGAACCGCGTTCAGCGGCACGGGTTGAATGGGATAATCACGCGCCCCGGCCGCCACGGCACAAACCACCAGCAGCGGCAACGTCCGGAAGAAATTTCGATAAATCATGGCAGTGAGCGGCCCGGGATGGGGAGAGCTGATGTTTCAATGCAAATTCGCTTCATCACTGGGTGGCGACGGGACCAAACGCAATCCAACCCGCCGCGCGCGGGAGCATTAAGAGTTGCCCCCACCGACAAGTCAAGCCGCGGCTGCGCAGCCGGCATTTGCCCCGTCTGGAGCCGCCAAATGCGGCTTCCCGGCCCAACCTTTCGTCGGTGACCGTCCGTCTGGCTTACGACAACCCGCGCCGCTTGCTTTGGGTGGACGCCTCCCCTATGCTACGGACGACTTTGGTGACGTTGCCGGGACGCGGCGATGCGCACCGGGAAATGCAAACAAGTTCGACTATGCCACTCGTCCGCTGTATGCCGACGCGTTATTCCCGCCCGGGGCGGGCGTTTACGCTGATTGAATTGCTCGTGGTCATTGCGATCATCGCCATCCTGGCCGCGATGCTGCTCCCCGCGTTGTCCAAGGCCAAGAGCAAAGCCCAGGCCACCAGTTGCCTTAGTAACATGCGGCAATGGTCGCTCGGGTTTCGCATGTATGCCGATGACCACAACGATTTTGTCCCCGAGGAAGGCAACACGGTGGTGCCGATCATTGACCCCCAAAATGAGGAAGCCTGGTACAACACCGTGGCCTCTTATATCAGCCAGCCCCGTCTCAAAGATTTGTACATGCGCACGCCGCCCGAACCGCCGGTGCCCACCACGCGCAGCGTGTTCTCCTGTCCCAGCACGCCGGATCTCAACCGCGCGGCGATGCCCTACCCCAATCCGCCCAATTTCAGCCGGGCGGTGTTCATGTACGGCGAGAATGGCCGGCTTTGCATCAACCGCTCGACCCGTGCCACTTTGGGCATCAGCAATACCAAGTTCGTCAACATCCAGAAACCGGTGGACACCGTCCTCGTGGCGGAAGTGGACCCGAATTCCCCGCAGAACGCCTCGCCCGCCCAATCCAATGTCACCGGCCAGTACGCCGTGGCGCGGCACGATCTGCGCGGCAACTTCGCCATGGCCGACGGCAGCGGCCGCGTGGCGCGCACCAACGATTTCCTGCGCACGACGGCGGAATCCAACAGCGCCAGCACGGAATGGGCCATTGAGCGGCGGATGTATTGGTATCCCACCGCAAACACGCCCAACTGACATCCGCCGCGCGCGCGCGACCGGCCCCGGCCGGCGTAGGGGGAAATGTGAATAGGTTCTCCTTGCCAGCCCCGTCGCCGCCCGCATAATAGGCGCAACATTGATCCAAATTAAACCGCAACTCCAAACACGCTCTGATACTCTAAAACATTTATGAAACGCATATTTCTTCCTCTGATGGCCTTGGTGGGCGCGGCTTCGCTGGCGCCGGGCGCGTTAATCTGGAATGAACCTTTTGATTACCCCGACGGCAGTCTCATTTTAGTTTCGGGCGGGGTGTGGACCAACCATAGCGGAGCACCCGAACAAGTTGACGTTGCCTCGGGCAAGGTAAATCTCACCCAGTCAGAAGCCGAGGATGTCAGTGCGGGGCTGCCCGGCGGACCGTACTCCGGCGAAGGGGTCCTTTTTGCCAGTTTCGTGGTGAATTTCTCCATGCCGCCGGTGGGAACGGGCGGCTATTTTTGGCATTATCGGGACACGGGAACGACGATGTTTCGGGCGCGCGTATTCGCGGTCCCCAACGGAAGCACGTACCGCGTGGGCATCGCCAACGGCGGCAATGCGCCGGTCGTCATCCCCACGGATCTGGATTTGAATACGGATGTCAAATTGGTGGTGCGGATCATCAACGGCACCAACTCCACTTTGTGGATTAACCCGACCTCCGAGGCCAGCAGCGCGAACCGCGCCGACGCCAACGATAACACCTCAGCCGTTCCTCTTCATTCGGTATGCCTGCGCCAGTCACTCTCCAGCGGGAATGGGATGGGGACGCTGACTTTGGACGATCTCCGGATCGGCACGACGTTCGCCGACGTGCAAACCATTGGCGGTCCGCCGTCCATTTCCGGTCTGGTGGACGTTCACCTGCCGTGGAACACCGCCACCGAGCCGCTGGCTTTCCTGGTGAGCGATGTCGAGACGCCCGCCGGTGATTTGGTGGTCACCGCCACCTCGGACAATCCCGCCCTGGTGCCGAACAATCCGGCCAATCTCACCTTTGGCGGCGCGGGCGAAAACCGCACGCTCACGGTCACTCCCGCCACCGGCCAGCAGGGTCTGGCGCAAATCGAAGTGGTCGTCACCGACGGCAACAATGAAACCGCGACCAACAGCTTCAAGGTTTATGTGGGCGAGCCGGCCATTTCCGCGCTGGCCAACCAGTTTGGTCCCACAAACACGGTCATTGGGCCGCTGGCCTTCACCGTGACCGACGTCGAAACGCCGGGCAGTCTGGTGGTGACGCCCACCTCCTCGAATGAAGCCGTCATTCCCAGCAGCAACATCAAGGTCCAGGGCAGCGGCGCCAACCGCACGGTGACGATCACGCCCCAGCCCGACATGGCGGGCACCGCGACCATCACCCTGACCGTGAGCGACGGCACCTGGGACATTCCCACGAGTTTCAAGGTGACGTTCCATCCCAAGTTCGGCCTCGTGTTGGACGAGGATTTCTCCTACGACGACGGCAGCATCATCGAAAATTCCTTCAACCGCTGGTTCACCCACAGTGCCGGCACGGGCGCAACGGGACAAACGCAGGTGGTGGAAGGCCGGCTGCATCTGAAAGCGGGGGATTCGGAAGACATCAGCCGGGGTTTCTCAAACTTCTATCAGCCGGTGGACAACGGCATCGTGCTTTACAGCGCGTTCAAAGTGAACCTGGCCACTTTGCCGACCGGAAACAACGGCAATTACTTTGCCCATTACCGCGATATTGGCACCGGCTTCCGCGCGCGGGTGTTTGCCGCTACCAACGGCGCGGCGCCCGGCAAATTCCGGTTCCACATCTCCAACGGCGGGTTCGTGCTGGCCGGCGTGCCGCAGGACCTGGAGTTGAACACCACCTACCTGGTGCTGACCCGCTATAACGTGGATACGGCGGAAAGCACTCTCTGGGTTAATCCGACCGCCGAAGCCGTCGGCGGCGTCACCGCCGTTGATAATACCACGCCCATCACGCTTTATTGGTACAGCTTCCGCCAGGCGGACGGCCCCAGCACGCCCACGCTCTGGGTGGACGATCTCAAGATCGGCTCGCAATGGAGCGATGTGTGGGAGCCCAGCACCCCCGCAGCCGAGGCGTTGGTTGCGACCTATGCCGCAGGCCAGTTGACCTTGAGCTGGGGCAATCCCGTCTTCATCTTGGAGGCCGCGCCGACCGTCAACGGACCGTTCACGGAAGTGCCGGAAGCGTCGAACACGGGATATACAGTGTCGCCTTCCGACAGCCAGCGCTATTTCCGGTTGTTCTGGTCACCTGCGCCGTAACCGGCCCTCGCCCAACAGCGATGGTCAGTTGAATCCAGCGAAGGGCGGCTTTCCAGCCGCCCTTCTTCGTTGTTCGGATTTTGGACCGCCCACCCCGGGTGAAAACAATCGCCTGAACGGGAAAACCAGCCACAGGCCGTTTCCGAGATGGCCCTTGCGGCTGCGCTTCGGTGGGTGGGGAAAACACATTTCCCGCCGTACGCGGTCTCGGATAACGGGAGAAAAGAGTTTTCATTCCGGTGCGCTTCCCCAGAATCCCCACCGATACGACCATGATACGCGCCGTGTTTCTTGATCGCGACGGCACCCTCATCGAGGAACGCCATTATCTGCACCGCCCCGAAGACGTGGCGCTCCTGCCCGGCGCGGGCGGGGCGCTGCGGCAATTACAGGATGCCGGATTTCATTTGATCCAGGTGACGAATCAATCCGGCGTGGGTCGCGGATATTTCACCCTCGCGGACGTGGAACGCGTCAACCGCCGGGTTGCCGAAGAATTTGCGCGCCACGGAGTGCGGTTCACCCACGTGTATGTCGCGCCCGAAGCGCCGGATCAGCCGAGCCGCGGACGCAAACCCTCGCCACAGTTCCTGTTCGACGCGCGCGATGAATTCGGCGTGGACCTCGCGCGCAGTTACTTGATTGGCGACAAACGGATTGACTTGGAGTGCGGTTGGCGGGCAGGGGTGAAAGCGTGCCTGCTGGTTCGCACCGGTTACGGACAACAGGAAGCCGCGCAACTGCCCGCCGGATCGCCCGCGATCGTGGTGGACGATTTACCCCGTGCCGCGCACTGGATTCTGAACCAACCTTGAACCGGTCCGCCGATCAACGCCGCGGCTGAATCCAGATCAACCGGCGGAATCACGGAGCAATCCGCACGCGATAATAGCGGGCGCCACGCGCGGGCGGGCCGCCGGTGTGGGTGAAATCATCGGCAAAAGTTTGCGTGGACTCCACCCCCGCCGGGCCCGCGTCCATCTCGAGCTCAATACCCCGTTGCAGGTCCGTAAAGGTCCCGGCCACACCGGCCGGATGAGTCGCATCGGTGTATTGCACCCGATACCGCACGCCGCCCACGGAGGCCCAGGTCAACGCAAAGTGCCCGCTGGGCTGCCACGCGGCGTTAAGAATCCGGAAAGCGGAAGCGGCATTCGTGGGATTGGTATGGGCCCAATACTCCTGACGATTACTGAGGCCGTCGTCATCGTCATCAGCCTCGGGATCGGTGATGCCGTAATACAATTCCCAGGCGTCCGGCAAGCCGTTGCCATTGGCGTCCGGCGGCGCGATGACATTCAGGTTCAACGTGGCTATGCCGCTGAAGGCCTGGCCATCGCGCGCCCGATAGGTGATGCGGTCCATCCCGCGAAAGCCGCGCGCGGGCACATAGAGAAACGACCCCGTCACCGGATCAAAATCCTGCATCAAACCCCGCGTGGGGGCGACGATCACGTGGTACGTGAGTGGGTCCTGATTCACATCCATCGCCTGAAACAGCAAACGGGTCGGCGTGTCCCCCTGGAGGGTCAGGCTGCGGTTCGTCAACACCGGCGGCGTATTCGTCACGGTGGTGGTGAACCTCCAGAGACGGCTCGTCCAAGTGTTCTGGGCGGCATCGGTGACCGTCACAAACCACTCGTAATTCTGATTGGGGCGCCGACTGGGCCAGGCGAGGCTGGTCCGGCTGCCCGGCGTCACATTCGTGTTCGTACCCAGCGGGACAAAAGCCGTGCCCGCCGGACCCGTCCCCGCCGGCTGCATCGGGTAATCGAACCAAAACTCGCTGTGTTCGTCGGTCAGGTATTCTTTGGTCCACGGGGAATAGGTTTGCACGACCACCAGATTGTTGCTGGGCGAGAATTCCATGATCCGCATGAACCCGTTGCCACCGTTGGCCCACCCCTGGTAATCCGCCACCAGCGAGCGCACGATATTGCCGTTGTGGATGTCCTGCCGCGAGCCCTGGCCGGTGATGTGCCCGCCCAGCATGAGAAACAGGTTGGTGTGGCCCTTGAGCGCGTTATAGATCGCGCTGCCCTGCAGGCTGAAGCTGCTGGGGGTCTGGGAATTGCCCACATGATGGGTTACCACAATGGCGCGGCGATGGGCGTTGGTGCGGAGCACCTCGCTCCCCCAAGCCAGCACGGCGGGATTCGCGCCCTGGTCGTACTCGAAATACAGGACCACAAAATCCAAGCCGCTGGCGCTGAAAAAATCGAAGTGATTGTTGTTGTTGGTCCCGTAATGCCCGGCGTGGTACGGCCGTCCGCTGAAATGCGGCAGGCCGAAAAAGAGATTGTAAAAATAGGTGGTGCCGGTGGGGTCGCCGCGCGGCTGTTGTTCGTGGTTTCCCACCGCCACGCCATAGGGAATGCCGTGGGTCAGGAGGGTGCGCACGGGATTCTCAAGGCGATACATGGCATTCGTCGCATTGCGCCACTGCGTGAGATTGGGCTGGCCCTGATAAATATCACCGTCGTTCACGATATCCCCCAACTGGGCGACGTAGGCGATATTGCGCGCGATCCGGTTGGTGACAATCCATTCCGTCTGGGCGATGAACATCTCTTTCTTCGCCCCCCGTTTTTCCGCCACGTAAACTTGCGTGTCCGGCAAAGCGACGATGCAGAAATCCGGGCCAGGGAAGGTCTCCGTCACTTCCCGCCCATAAAACGTCACCGTCAGAGCCTCGGGCGCGGGATTGGTGGCCACCACGGTCAGCATGGGCGAAGGACTGATATTCAGCGCGCCGGGGGGAGGCGTAATCACCGCCACCGGCGCGGGAAGATAAACCACGGCGACATCCTCCGGTTTCAATCCCCGATAGGCCGCATCCCCGCTGGCTGCCGGCGATAATAAAATATGGTACGGCACCGCGCCGGGCGTGAGCGCGTCCCCGCCCGTGACGGTGACGGTTTGGGGCAAATGCCAATCGGTGGAGCGGAACGTCAGCGTCGCCGGGGTCGGCCGGCCCAACGCGGGATCGCTCGATGTCAGTTGAATGTGAACATTGGTGGCCGGCGACGAATGCAACACCACGGCGAACGTCGCCGTGCCGCCATCGCCCCGGGTCACCAGGTTGTTGGTGGGCGTCACGGTCACTCCGGGAGTCGGCGCGGGAATAAAGACAAACGAAGCCACCGCCTCCGGTTGTCCCGCCGCACCCACCGGAGTTTGCAAGCCCATGCCCGGGGTGTCGCGCGATTGGATTTCCCACGCCTCCCCGTCCGGCGTGATCTCGTAGCTGACGACGTTGTCGCCGTTCAGACTGCCGCCGCCCTCGGCCGAGATGATCAGCACACCCTCAGCCGGCGTGTAGCCCCGCATCCGCAAGAGCCAGCGGCCCGTCCCGATGTTGGTGACCGAGAACCGCGGGCTCACGCCGCTGAACAGGTCAATGCTGCCGTCGCCGTTGAAGCGGCCGGAAATGAGCGCGGCATTGGTTTTGGGAATGAACACAAACGCGACCGGATCCTGCTCGTATTTGCTGTATGTGGCTTGGGCGTTGTCGCGGACAAAAACATTCCAGGTCCCATTCACGGGGTTGACCTGCGAGAGCGCAAAATTGCCTTCGTCCTTCCCATGCGTCACCAACAAGACTCCGTCCTGGCGCGCATCCACGCCGAAACTCCGCAAATCCACCACCGACCGGCCACTCGCCACGCCTCGAAAATGCGTGCCCAACACGATTCCGGGCGACGCGGTGAGCAGGTCATTGGTCCCGCCATTGATGGCGTTCGCGTTGCGCGCCCAACCGGCCAGATAGCGGTCATAAGGAAACCACGCTCCGGCGACATTGACGTTGTATTCCCCGCCGCTGCCGCCCAACGCGGTTGAGATCCGCAACGCGCCGGCCGAATTCCCTTCCATGGAACAGGTCGGATAACCGTTGGTCCCGAAGTTATTCCGTCCGTTCTCGGCCACCGACGCCATCAAAACCCCGCGGGCGCTGTCCTCCGCAGCCAGCATCCCCACGCCGATGCGCACAGCGTAATCGCCCCGGTTGTAACTGCCGATTTGGAAATTGTTGATGGATTGCGCCAGGGTGACGACGGCGTTGGTGTTATCATCCAAGCCCGGTACCTGGGAAACCACCAGCCGCCCGGCCGCCACGCCATGATGAACCGGCTCGGCGACGGCCTGGGGAGAAAAGCTGAGCGCCGCCGCTATCATGGCCGCCAGCCATCCTCGAGATCTTCCCGGTCGGAAAAACAAAAACCCGGCGGCCCGGCCAGCCGCCGTTTGCTCCAAGCTTGAAACGCACTTCATATCCGCAAATAAACTGGTTAAGGCATCGCGCGCCCTCCGTCAATTGAGGGGACCAAATAAATATCCAGCCTTACCGGTTCGCTCATTGACGACAACTTGGCTCGACGAAGCACGATCATCCTCCCGGTGTCACGGCGGAGCCGGGGCATTGTGGGCGGGCGGTTCGCCCAATTCCGCCAACGCCGCTTGAACGCGCGCGCGCAAATCAGTCATGGCCGGGCCTTGTTGGATGCGCGGCGGCAGCGCTTTGATCGTAACCAAAGCGGCGGCATACGATGTCTTCGCTTCCGCGTCCCGCCCCATGGCCCGGAGAATATCGCCCCGCCGCGCCTGCCAACCTTCCTTGCGCATGGCCCGCGCATGGAGCGTTTCCAAGCGTTTCAACGCCTGGGGGTAATTACGGCGACCCACCTCCAAATCCAGCGCCAGGGTTTGCAACGGCGGCAACACGCCCAGCTTTTGGATGCCCATATCCAGCGCGCGCAAGGCATCGTTGGTGCGGCCCTCCGTTATCAACACCTGCGCCCATTCCACGAATACTTCCGGTTCCGGCTCCGCCAACAGGGTGGCGCCCCGTTGAAAATCCGCCTCGGCCAACGGGAGTTCCTTCAGCCGGACGAGCACCCGCGCCCGTTCCACCCGCGCGGCGCCGTCATTGGCGTCGCGGGCCAACACTTTGTCGAACAACGCCCGGGCGGCCTCCAGTTGGTCCGTGGCGGCGCGCAGTTTTCCCCGGAAAAAATCCACAGCGGCCCAATGCGGCGCCAACGCCGCCGCCCGGTTGAAATCGGCTTCCGCCTCCTCCCAATTCTCATCTTCGCGATACAGATCGCCGCGTTCCACGTAAAGCGGGGCCAATCGTTCCGGGGTGTTTGTGGCGGCGACGATACGTTGCGTGACTTCGTCAATGCGGATCAATAATTCCCCATGCGCCCAGCCGATTGCCGGGCTCAAGATGATCAACCCCAGGATCCCACCGATTACCCCGCCAAGCCAATTTTGCCCACGCGAATGCGGCAACTTGGGGCGACCCCGCTTCTCCGTCCCCGGCAACGCCGACGCCAAGACATGCTGTTTCGGCGTCGCGTCGGAAATGGAGCCGCGAAATGCTGTCATCGGTAAAAGGCCGGGGCCGGAAAGGCAGGCGCGTTGGCACCGCGCTTCACGCCCGCCCGCATTCGGTCCGTTCCAGTTCACGCAGACGCTGGACTTTGGCCGTTGACCCACCGCCGGCAAATTCGGATTGCACCCAGGCGGTGACGATGGTTTTGGCCAGCTCTGGCCCAATCACACGCGCCCCCAGCGTCAGCACGTTGGCATCGTTGCTTTTCTTGAGTCGCTCGGCGGAAAAGGTGTCGTGACAGGTGCCCGCCCAGACGCCCGGCACTTTGTTGGCAATCATCGCCATGCCCAGACCGGTGCCGCAAATCAGGATGCCCCGGTCAAATTCCCCCGCCGCCACCCGCCGGGCCAAGTGATATCCGACATCCGGATAATCCACCGGATGATCCTGCTGATAATTCAAATCCGTCACCGCCACGCCCTGGGCGCGCAAATGATCCGCGAGCACCGGTTTGAGCGGCAATCCCGCCTCGTCACAATCAATGGCAATTCGCATGGTTCGTCATCCTCAGGTTTGCTGGGAACAGCATGCGCGGTCGTGTGTCATTTCGCGGAATGGTTTTCGCCATAACCGTGCGCCTGCGCCGGCCAGGCAAAGGCAAACAAGATCATCCCGATGGCCGCCATCCCGGTCAGTCCGGCCAACCCGGCTTCCCAACCGTAATGTTGCACCAGCGCGCCCAGTCCCCAACCGGAGATCAACGTGCTGGCGTAGGCGAAGACCCCGGTGAAACCAATGGCGGTGGCCGCCACTTGTTTGGTGGCCAGATTGGCGACCACCGTCCCCACCAACGCCTGCGGGCCATAAATGAAAAATCCCGCCGCGCACAACAGGAGCGTGCCCAGCCAGATGGATTGTCCCGGCAGCTTCCAGAACAGGAGCATGGAAATGCCGGCCAGACACATGGAAATCAAACACACCCGCGCGCCGCGTCCGCCGAAAATCCGGTCGGTCAACCAGCCGCTGATCAACATGCCCACCACCCCGGCGCCCTCGAAGGCGAACACCATCCAGCCGGCGTGGGTGAGTTTGACCCCCTTCATTTCCGTGAGCATCGTCGGGCCCCAGTCAAAGACGCCATACCGCACGGTATAGACAAAGAAATTCGCCAGGCAGAGAAACCAAATGTATTTGTTGGTGAACGCCTGTTTGAGGAGCGCGGTGGAAAACCCTTTCGTCCCGGCTTCCGGTTGCGCGGTGCCCTCCACTTCCGGCAGCCCCACAGAGGGCGGGGTATCCGGCAACGCAAAGAGCAGGTAAATGGAACAGAGAATGGCCAGGCCGGCGGGCACGAAGAAACAAAGCCGCCAATCCCCCCACGTGCTCACCAGATACCCGCACAGCACCACCACCAACGCCGCTCCGATGGAATGCGACGTGTTCCAGATGGAAAAATTGGTGGCCAGTTCCTTGGGGGAAAACCAGTGGGTCATCAACCGGGCGCAGGGCGGAAACCCGATGCCCTGCACCAAGCCGTTGAACATCCACAACAACCCGAGGGTCAACACGGCGGAACTCAATCCGAAAAAGATGTTCACGACGGCCGAGAGCGCCAGGCCAAACGCCATGAACGTGCGCGCATTGCAGCGGTCGCCCAGAAAACCATTGCCGAACTTGGACAGCCCATAGAGCAACCCGTGCAGCGTGAGAAACAACCCCAGATCGGTCTTGGTAATGCCCAGGCTCTTCTCCATCACCGGCATCGCAATACTGAGGTTCTTGCGCACGAAATAGAACATGGCATAGCCGATGATCGAAGCGATGAGCACCCGGCGTTGCCAGCGGCGGTAGTGTTGCTTGATCTCGGTCGGATCGGTCAGCATCACCGGGGCGGGCGGCGCCGGTTCGAAGACACGAAAGGGCCAGGGAAAACGGGGGGCGGGGGCGGGAGCGGAACCGGGCGAATGCGTCATGTGATTCAAATACGGAGAGGGATGGGAATTGGTTTAATCTTCAGGTTTGGCGTTCCAGACCAACAAGGGAAGCAACAGAGCAAAGGCCGAGGCGATCACCCAAAAATGACCGGCGGCGGTGAAATCGTAAAGAATTTGGCCATCCGGACCGATGATTTTGTGGCTGTTTAATAAATAACCGCCCACGCCTTCCTGCAGCGACGCGCCGGCGTAGCTAAACAAACCAATGACCCCCATGGCGGCGCCGGTGGCTTTCTTGGAACAGATGTCCACCGCCATCAACCCGCCCAGATAAGTCACCAACGCGTACACGGTGTAGCCAAAGAACACCATGCTCACATAATCGCTCCACGGATAACCGGCCGGCACATAGACGAATGTCGCCGTGGACAGCAGGAAGAAAATGCCGAATAACAGACAGGGCACGTTGCGGCGGTGCTGAAAAAATTTATCCGAGATCCAGCCGCAGGTGATGGCCCCGGCAATGCCGGCGAACTGGGAGATGGAGATGATGGCGCTGGCCTTGGTCAAGGTGTATCCCTTGGCCTCGGTCAGGAACACAACCCCCCAGGATTCGAACGCATAGCGGGTGATGTAACAGGCGGCGGAAGACAACCCTAGAATCCAGACGGCCGGCCGGATGATGACCGCCCATTGCGCCCGGAGCACGGATTTTTCCTTGGCCTGGTGTTCGGCGTGCGTTTGTTCGCCGGAATACACCGCGATCGGCGGCAACCCGTACACCTGGGGCCGGTCATACATGAACAAATACAGAAACACCGCCGCGGTAATCCCCAGCAATCCCGGCGCGAAGAACCCCATCTGCCAGCCAAAGGCGCCGACGATATAGGCCGTGATGATGTAGGTCAGGCCGGTGCCGATGTTGTGCGCGGAAAACCAGATGCCGTACAAAGTGCCCCGTTCCTTGTTCGAGAACCATTGGTTCAGGGACACGATGCACGGTGCCGCGCCAAAGGTTTGAAACCAGCCGCACAGCCCCCATAACACGGCAAACAGATAGAAGCTGGAACAGAACCCCAAGACCACCAGCAACGTCGAGGAGGCCAGCAACCCCAACGCCAGAAACCGTTTGATGTTCAACCGGTCGGCGAGAAAGCCGTTGACGCACTTCCCGATCATGTAGGTGAGGAAAAACACCGAACCGATCTTGCCGATCTGCAAGGCGTCGAAGATCCCCGCCTCGAGCAGCGGTTTTTTGACCACCGCGAAGCCCTGGCGGACGACATAATACATGGCGTAGCCGAGGGTGATGGATAAAAACACCGAAATCCGGCCGCGCCGGTAGCGCCGCTGGATCTCCGCCGTGTCGGTCAATGGGGTCGCATCCGGCCCCGTCAGGAAGAATTGGAGAAATGACTTAAACAAAAAACACCTCGGCAAATTTAAGGGGTTGCAACATGGGCTGGAGATTAACCGCGCGCGTCAATCGGCCAGACGCCGGCGGGACCAAAAATGTGGTCCAACGCAGCCTCCAGCAATCCGGTGCGGACCGCCAGATCCAGCGCCGTGAACCGGCGCCGGATGCAATACGCCTGCCAGTAGCTTCGCCGCAATCGTTCCCGGGTGATGCCGATCTCCTCCGGCGCGGTGGGCGCGCCCACGGTGCGCAACATCTCCCGCAGCGTCGCCAACGGCATCAATTGGGCGCGCAACTGCTCGCGCAACTCCGGCCAGAGCGAACGCAACTGTTCCATCTGCGCCTGGAGCGCCTCCGGCGGACTGTGCTTGGCGCGCAATTCCTTCGCCGCGCCGGCGGCCAGTTCCCCCTCGCCCAGCCATTCCCGCGCGCGTTGGCACCACGTTTCCGCATCGGGCCATTGCCGGCCGCACGCGGCCGCGTCCAGTTGGTCCAACGGTTGCGCCAACAGATACTCATACAGCGCCGCCACCGCCAGCGTGCCGATGCCGACTTTGAAGCCGTGGGAAGGGGTCTTTCCGTTGTGGGTGTGATGCTGCATGTCCCACAAATGACTGAACTGATGTTCCGCGCCGGAAGCCGGCCGGCTGGAGCGGGAGGATTGCATGCCAAAACCGCCGAGCATCAACCCTTCCACCAACCGTCCCACCGCCTCGGGATTGCGCGCCGCCACCCCGGCGGGATCCGCCACCATTTCTCGCAACCGGCCTTGCACAATCGCCCAGGCCGGCGGGTCAATCGGCTCAATGCCCAGCGCGTCCGCCACGATCCAATCAGCGCCCGCCGTGACTTTGGCGAGCAAATCAGTGTAACCCCACGCGTTCATCAATCCCGGTGCGGCGCAGATGACCTCCAAGTCCGCCAACACCGCAGTCGGCGCCGGGCACAGGAAGGTTTGCTTCGCGCCTTGATACGTGATCGAAGCGCCGAACGCGGTGTATCCGTCCATCGAAGCGGCGCTCGCCACACACAGATACGGACGGCCGGTGCGGTGCGACGCCAGCTTGGTCAGGTCGTTGATCGTGCCGCTCCCCACGGCGATGGGAATGGCCTGGTGCGGTTGCAAGGCGGCTTCCAGTTCGGTCACGAACCGATGTTCCGCGTACAAATCGGGCGCCCGGAAGATGAAGGCATCCTGCAACGGGTGGCCCGCCTTGCGGAAGGCTTCGACCACCCGTTGTCCGGCGGCGGCGTAGGTGTTGCCGTCCGCCACCAACATCGCCGGGCGGTCGCCGAAGTGGTCGCGATACAGACGCAGGGTTTGCTCGAGGATTCCCGACCCAATTTCCAGGGCGCGGGTTTCACGGGCGGATTGCAGGGCTTCCGCGAGAGTGAGGGAGCGGGGGGGCGGTATCATGGTCGGGTATCAACAGGGCTGCGGTTGCGGCCGGCGTAGTAGTCGCGCACGGCTTGCAGGGCAATATCGGGATAATCCGTGGCGAAAGCCATCACGCCAAGGTCCATCAATTGCCAGTAAATTTCCGGCGCCGCCAGGTCCCACGGCAGCACTTGGAAGGTCACTCCGTAGCGGCGAAGTTCCTCGCCGGTCGCGCGCACAAAGGCGCGGGAGATGTCAAACGGTTCGCTCGACGCGCGGTTGGTGTTGGCCCGGAGATGCAATTGCACCTGGGTTAAATCCGCGTAGTTCAACGCCCGCATTTCCGCGAGGCGATGGGTCATGTTGGTTTCCGGTCCCCGCAACCAGCACAAGGTCTTGGATTCCGGCACCAGCCGTTTCCACTCGCGGATCAACGGGTAATTCGGACTGGTGAATACCACCTGGCTGACCACCCGTTCGGCCCGCACCTCGGCGGCCAATTGCGCCAGGTTCACCTGTTTGATGTCGAGATACAACATGCGCTCCGGCCGGCCGGTCATGAGCTGGAATATCTCCGCGAGCCGGGAAACCCGGCGGCCCACAAAGGCGTCGCCTTTCCAACCGCCCACGTCGAGTGTGGACAATTCGGCAAAGGTGACATCCTTCACGCCTTTCCGGGCCAATTCCGGCGGGGGATTTTTCACCGTCCGTTTGAAATTGCCATCGTGGAAAGCGACGATCACCCCGTCCTTGGTCGTGCGCACGTCGGCTTCCGGCCACGCGCCCAGTTTCCATCCCAATTCAAAAGCCTCAAGCGTGTTCTCCGGTGCCAAAAAACCGGCGCCGCGATGGCTTTGCACCACAAACTGCTGGCGTGGCAGATGCCCGCGCACCGTCCATTCCCCGGATGTCTGGCGTGCGGACCGGGTCGGCGCCGCGCAGGCGTAGAGCAACAGGGCCGCGCCGGCCATGCCGGCACTCCATCCCAGCCGGACCAAGCGCTGGGGGCGCGTCCGACTACGCGGTGTTGCAGCAAGGCCTTTCATTTCGAGATTCCATTCGGCTTTCCCCCGGACACCGCGTTGGGAAGCGCGAGCAGCGAGCGGGCGCCGGCATCGTCCAGGATCAAGGACTTGACCAACCCACCCCGGATGGCGGCGGCGATGGCCGCGGCGCGATCCGCGCCCACCACCACGCCCACCACATGGGGAATGCGCCGCACTTGATTCAAATCCACGCTCAACACCCGGTCGCGCCACGGCGAATCACACTCGCACCCTTCCGCGTCAAAAAAGTGTCCGCAAATCTCGCCCACCGCGCCCAAACGCTTGAGGGTGCCCAGATCGTTGGCGCTCAGCACCCCGCGATCCACGAACACTGAGTTGTCCAAGGAGCCGATCCCCACCAAGGCCACATCCGTCGCGTCCAAACGTTGCCAGACGGAACGGATTTGCTGGAGCGCCAGAAACGCGTCGCGCGTGCGTTTGTCCGGCACGAATGCCGGCGTGTTCAACGTCAGAAAATAACCGCCCATCCGCCAGGCGAGGGTGCGGCCCAATTCCAGCGCGTCCACCGCGCTGACGGTGGAATCAATGCTCCCCATGGCCTGCACCACCGTGACCTGTCGCGCCTTGTCCTCGGGCAATCCCAAGACCAACTCCCGAATCGTGCGGCCGCCGGCAATGGCCACGACGCTGTTGGGCGCGATCAACGAGGCGGCAAAGGCCGCGCCAAAATGGCCGACGGCCCGTCGGGCTTCCTCCGGCGTGGCTTCGGGCACGGTCTTGAAAACAGCGGCGGCGGCCAGGCCGAATCTCTGGCAGATCTGCTGTTCCAGCTCCAGGTTGCGCGGTTCATATTCCGCCACCGAGATGCGCACAATGCCGCGCTCCCGCGCCAACGCCAGCAACCGCGACACTTTCGCTTGGGACACTTTGACGAATTTCGCCACCTCGGTTTGCCCCAGGCCATCCAGATAATACAAGCGCGCCGCCAGACGCAGTTGTTCATCCGAGTAACGCACCGGGATGTCCGTCCAAGGTCGCTGGGGCGGGCGGGCGATCATCGCCCCGGGTTCGGACCGCGCCGACCGCTCCGCCGCAGGGGCGGAGTTGTCCAGGAAGGAAACCGTGGAAGCTCGGGTCTGACTCACAGGCAGTCTTCGGGGGGTAAACGCGCGTTCACAACCGGATCAAGCTGCGCCTCCAGCCGGTGCCTTCGCGGGCGGTTCCACCAAACCGACGGCAACGCGGTAATCCGCCAGTTCCGCCGCCCGCTGTTCCGCCGTCCATCCCAGTTCCTCGCCCATCCATTCCGCCACCCGGGGGGCCTGGGTTTCCATGTCGGTCTGGTAATAGTGCCAACTGGTCCGGCGCAACAAGACATCGTCCAAATGCACCGCCCATTCCTGCGCGCAATAATGCTTCACGGCCGCCGGGTCCATGGGCGGCGGCAAAATCCCGCTCACCTCGCGCACCTCCGCCTCCGGCAACAAGGCTTCCGTCGCCGTCACACATTTCCGCGCAGTCAGCTTTTGCTCACGCACGATCCGATCCACCGTCTGCTCCGCCATCAGCCGGTACGTGGTCAGCTTGCCGCCGGCCACATCCCACCAGCCCGGTTCGGGATTTTTGATCTCGTGCGAGCGCGAGATGTCCGAGGGTTTGCCCTTCGGATCCGCGATCAACGGCCGCAACCCGGCCCATGCGCTGATCACGTCCCCGGCCTGCAATTTCGCGCCCGGGAAAAACTGGTTCGTCACCCCCAGCACATAACGGATGTCCTCCGCGTCCGCCAGGACCCGGTCCAGTGAGCCGTGGTAATCCGTGTCGGTGGTGCCCAAAATCGTCCGTTCACCCCACGGAATCGCAAACAGGATTCGTTTCTCCTCCGTCATCACCACCGTGTCCGGCACCGGCACGCGGGCCCGGTCCACCACCAGGTGGATTCCCTTGGTCGCCCGCAGTTTGACCCGGCTGTGCGGCAACCCGTCCGCCCACGGCCCGGTGGCATTCACCACCGCCCGCGTCTTCACGGTCAGGTTCCGCCCCGTCAATTGGTCGGTTACCGTGCAGGTCCAGTGTTCCCCCCGGGTCGCATCCACAAACCGGCAGTAGTTGACCACCACCGCTCCGCCCTTCGCCGCCGACCGCAGCGTATCCAGGGTCAGGCGCGCGTCATTGGTCAGGCCATCGTAATACCGCACCGCCCCGTTCAAGTTCACCGGCGACAACTCCGGCACCGTCTTCAGCACCTCCGCCCGGCTCAACCACGTTGATTTCCCCAGATTCCGTCCGCCGCACAGCAGGTCGTAAATTTTGACGCCGATCTTCAACTGCCAAAGCACCCAATGCCGGTTGCCCCGGTAGGTCGGGAAGATGAACGGCAACGGGTCCGCCAGGTGCGGCGCGATGCGGTGGACCACCTTTTTCTCCACGCTCGCCTCATGCACCAAGCCCACCCGGCCTTGCGCCAGATACCGCAAGCCGCCGTGCAACAACCGGCTCGACCGGCTGCTCGTGCCAAACGCAAAATCCCGCTGCTCCACCAACGCCACCTTCAGCCCGCGGAGCGCCGCGTCGCGCACCACCCCGGCGCCCACAATGCCGCCGCCCACCACCAACACGTCATACACGCCATCCGTCAACGCCCCCACGGCGTCTGCTCGTTTCTTCGGTTCGCCTGTTTTCATCGTTTGTCTCCCAGTTTTAATTTGTCACTTGTAAATTCATCGGTCCCGTCGCGCGTCATTCGGCGCAAGGGTTTGCTGTGCAGCACCCGGGGCCGCCACCCAATCTATTTCAGCGCCTCACGGCACCACCCGGACCCGGTAATACCGGCTTTGATTCGTGGGCGCGCCCCCGGTCAGGGTGAAATCATCCGTAAACCTTTGGGTGCTCATGATTCCGTACGGCCCCAAATCCATCTCGTTGGTCAGGGCCCGAACGACATCAGTGAATCCACCCGCCAGCCCCGCGGGGTCAGGCGCATCGGTGAACTGCACCCGGTACCGGGTGCCGCCCACGGACGCCCACGCAAAGTCAAAATGTCCGTCGGGTTGCCGGGTCATCCCGGTAATCCGCAAAGCCGAAGCGGCGTTGGTGGGATTGGTGTTGGCCCGGTATTCGTCGCGATTAGAGTGCCCGTCGCGATCGTCATCGGCGTCCGGATCGGTGATGCCGTACGCGGCCTCCCAGGCATCCGGCAAGCCATTGGCGTTGGTATCCGCCGGCGCGGTGATGATGAGGTTGAACGTGGCGATGCTGCTGTTGGTGCGCCCGTCATACGCCCGGTAGGTAAACCGGTCAGGGCCCCGGTAGCCCCGGACGGGATAGTAAGTCAAAGTCCCGGCGTTGGTATTCAACTCGGTGATCGCCCCTTGGGAGGGCGGTGCGAACAAACCAAAAGTGATGGCGTCGCCGTTGGGATCCGATCCGCGCAACGTCAGGGGGGCCGGCGCGTCGCCTTCAATGGTCACCAGTTGGTTGCTGGCCCGTGGCGGGGAGTTGGGCACGGTGGTAAAACGCCAGGTTTCCCCCACGGTCGTATTCCCCGCTGCATCGGTGACGGTGACATACCATTGATAGGTGCGATCGGGCCGCAACCCCGGCCAAGTCAGATTCACCAGGCTGCCGGGCGCCACTCCTGTTTGCGTCGTCAACACGGTGAACGGTGTGCCGGGGGAACCCGTGCCGCCCGGCGGCTGCAGGTTGCGCGTGAAAAAGAACTCGCTGTCCTCGTCGGTTTCGTATTCATCCGACCAGGGCGAATAGGTCTGCACGACCACCGTGTTGTTGCTGGGCGAAAATTCCATGAGCCGCAACATGCCGTTGCCGCCGTTGGTGCGGAATTGATAATTCGAGATCAATGTGCGAACAGTGTTGCCGCCGTAATGATCCTCGCGGGAACCTTCACCGATGCCTCCCGGACCAGCAACGTGGCCGCCGAGCAACAAGGCCAGATTCGGATTGCCTTTGAGCGTATTGTAAATGGCGGCCCCCTGCGCGCTGAAGGTGCTGGGGGTCGTGGCGCTGCCCATGTAGTGCGTGACCACAATGGCCTGCCGGTCGGCATAGGCCTGCAGGACCTCGTTGCCCCAGGCCAGCACCGCCGGGTTGGCGTCCATGTCGTATTCGAAATACAACACAATGAAATCCAAGCCGCTGGCGCTGAACAAATCATAATGATTGTTGTTGTTCGTGCCGTAATATCCGCCGTAATAGGTGCGCCCCAGAAAATGGGAGATGCCAAAGTATTGGTTGTAGAAAATCGTGGTCCCCAAGGGATCTCCGCGCGGGGTCTGATCATGATTACCCACCGCCAGGCCATAGGGGACGCCTTCGGCCAGTTCGGTCCGCACCCGGTTTTCCAGGCGATACATTGCGTTGGTCGCATTGCGCCATTCGGCGAGATTGGGGCGACCACCTTTGACGTCGCCCGTCTGGCTGATGTCCCCCAGGTGGGCGACGTAAGCGATGTTGCGGGAGAGCCGGTTGGTGATAATCCATTCGCACTGGGCAAACCACATCTCTTTCTTCGCGCCGTTGCGTTCATCCGTGTAGTTTTGCGAATCCGGCAGCACGACCACCGTGAAGTCCGGCCCGGCCGGCGGCGTGGCCGCTTCGCCGCCGTAAACCGTCACGGTCAGGTCCCCCGGCGCCGCGTTGAACAGCACCGTTTGCAACTGGGGCAACGCCTGATTCGGCGCGCCATTGGCCGGCGACACCAACAACGGCGCCGCCGCGGGAATAAAGACAAACGAGCAAACCGCCTCCGGTTCCCCACCCGATCCCACGGGCGTCTGCAAGCCGTTGTTGGGCGTGTCCCGGGATTGGATTTCCCAGCCGTTGCCCGCCTCGTTGATTTGATAACTGACGATGTTATCCAGGTTGTAATGCCCGCCCCCCTCGGCGGAAATAATCAAAATGCCCGCCCGGGGGGAATGGCCGGGAATCCGGAGGTCCCAGCGGCCCGCGGCCAGGTTGCTGACCGTAAACGCCGGCGCCGCGCCGCTGAACAGGGCAATGCTGCCATCCCCGTTGAACCGCCCGGAAATCAACGCCGTGTTGGTCTTGGGAATGAACACGAACGCCACCGGATCCTGTTCATACTGGCTCGCCGTCGGCGTCGCGTTATCTTTGACGAACACGTTCCAGGTGCCGTCGTTGGTGTTGACCTGCGACAGCGCGAAGTTGTTCTCGTCCTTGCCGCCATTGACGAGCAACACGCCGTCCGTGCGCGCGTCAATGCCGAAGCTCCGCAAATCCACCACCGACCGCCCGGCGGCCACCCCTTTGAAATGGTGGCCCAAAACCAATCCCGGCGAGGCGACCAGTAAATTGTTGGTACCGCCATCCAACCCGGAGGCGTTGCGGGCGGTGCCGCCCCAAAAGCGGTCGTAGGGAAACCACGCCGCCGCCACGTTGACGTTATACTCCGCCCCCGCATCGGCGACCGCCGCTGTCCGCACAAACGTGGAAATCCGATAATCCGTCGCCCCCACGTGAACCGCGCTGATGGGAAAATTGTTCGTGCCAAAGTTGTAGCGCCCATTCTCGGCCACGGAAGAAATCAAGACTCCGGTCGCCACATCGTCCGCCGCCGCCAGGCCGATCTGCACCGGGTAATCGCCGCGGTTCGAGCCGTCGCGCAGCCGAAAATCATTGATCCGCAGGGTGGGAATGACGCGCACCGAATTGGTGGTGTCGCCCACGTCCAACTGAATAACGCGCAAATGCCCGGCAGCCACGCCGTGCCCCGCCTGGGCGGCGGACGGGATACCTCCCACCGCCAAAGCGGCCAGGATCATCCAACCCCAAAAATGCGGAAATCTACCTGCGCACCGACTGCCCAAGCGCCGGCAACTCAAATCAACTTTTTGCATATCTGTCATCTGGAAGAACCGAAGCAAACATCACCCGTCCTTCATCGCCCCTCATTCAATCCGGGCCGACGGGAACCCTCCAGCCCAACCGCCCCAAGGGGCCTTTTTGAATCCAACGCCCGCTCCTTTGCGCTTTGGCGCACAGCCCGGTGCGGGGGAGCGAGAATCGCCGGTCGGTCATGAGTGGAGACGCGAACCAACCGCCCTACGGTTCGCGATTCTGTGAGGCGCCCGAGGCCGGACGCCTCGCTTCCCGAGAAGGGTGCGGGACGGCCGTGACGCCGTCCCGCACTTGAACCAACCCATATTACCCAATCGGATGATGATTACGGCAATACGACGCGATAGAACGCCGCACCCGCCAAGGGCGACTTGTCTTCGTAATTCCCGTGGCCATCGCCGTCGGTCATCGCCTGGCCAATGGTTTGCCAGGCATCACCCAGTTGCCCCACCCGTTGTACCGTGTAGGTGGTGTTGGCCTTGGCGTTGAAGCCGACCACCACTTGCGACGGGCTCCACACCGGCAGGGTCAACGTGATGTCTTCCGGCTCGGGAATTTCGCCCGGCGAGTAGAACACCCGCAGTTGCGGCCGCCGTTCCACATCAGTGTGTTCCGCCGTTCCGAAGCCGAATCCATCCCGTCCGAACTCGAACGGCAGAACGACCCAACCATAGTTCGGCCGTTGTTTGTAGGCCCAGGCCTGCACATCCGGCCTCACCTCCAGCGAGTGATACCCACCCGGCACGTAAGGTATAATGGCGGTGCTGAAGTCCCGCAGGATTGCGGTCGGCGTGACCGCCGCCTTCACGCCGTCGGCTTGCACGCCATCGCCCAGCATGTTCCACGTATCCGTGTCATTCCACGGCTGGAGCATGTAATGCAGATAGAACCCGTTGCCCGGCGAGTTCGACTGGAAGGCGGCGATGTCCAACTGCGCCGAGTGAATCGTCGCCCCCGGCGGCACCTGATCGGCTTCCTCACCAATGATCTCCTCGAACCGGATCAAGCCGATATCCCGGTCATCGGCCTCGGTGTTGATTTCCCAATCCGGGAAGAGCGCGATCGCTGTAGATCCGTCTTCATCGGCATAACGCCCACTCCGGACCCGGCTGTCGTAGGTGGCCGTGTAATCGTTGACACCGTAGCGGAAGCTGGTTGCCAACGTGCCTTCCGGTACCCACTTCACCAGCAGCGAAGGCCGCCGGGTGATGTCCTCATGCTGGGACGGGGCAATCGCCCAGAAGTCCCAGTTTCCGCTCCAGCCGGAAGGATCCCAGCCAGGCAGGTACCAGCCGTAGTTGTCTTCGCCGTTCGCCCAAGCTTGCACGTCGGCCGTCACCGCAACGGATTTGCGGCCGGTGCCAGTCGAACCGGTGAGATTGGGAACGCCAATGGCGGAATCCCAAGTGCTGCGCGCCTCGGAGTCATCCAACTGCACCCCATCCCCCAAGGAGCCCCAGCTTTCCCATTCCGCCGTCCACGGAATCAACATCCGGTACATCGGGCTGCCGTCACCGTTGTTGGACACGAAGAACTGAAACTCCGCATAAACAATCGTGGCGTTGGGCGGAATCTGGCCGGGGCCCTCCCCGATGATATCGTCAAACCGCAACAGGATGGCGCGATCCAACATTTGCACTCCCGCGAAGCCAATGGCCAGTCCATCCGCATGAGATCCTTCCGGATAGGCCGTCCCCTCATTGAGCGCCCACAGGTTGTTATTCTGCGCGCCGGTGTACACGCCGTAACCATGGTCCGCGCCCTCTTGGAAATGGGTGACCCGGACCAAGCCCACATGCACCAGTTTCTCCGCGGCGCTCGAACCGGCGCCCCGGTTGACGATGACGGTGACCGTCCGGTCCGCCAGCGACGGTTCCTCGGCCACGTTGCTAAAGGTGACCGCCCGGACGAGCGCCTGCGCCACCGCCGGCGTCACCGCGTTGTTGAAGGTCACCACCAGCGGCGTCAAACCTTCGCCGCCCGCCAGGGTGCCAACCGGGATGCCACTGTAGGTGACATTGGCGCCGGAGACGCCCACCTGGCCTTCCTCCACGCCTTCATTCCGCAGAGTCAACCGGTCATCGGCGGAGCCATTGTTGGTCACCACCACCGTCAGATTGCCGCCGTTGTAATTGGCGACGGAATCCGTCAGAGTGGCCCAGCCATCCAGGCCAATCCCGGTCGTGCCAATGCCGTATTGAACCGGGCCGGACGGGAGCGCCAGTTCCGCCTCGTCGTCCAAGGTGGTCACCAAGATCGGGGCCGGAATCATCGCCGCATAAACGGCGTCGCTCGACGTCACCGACCCTTGCAGGTTGTAGGTGATGTCGCCGTCATTTTCAGCGTCATCCACGCCGGTCACCGTAAAGGTTTGAGGCGTATTCCAGTTATCGGGGGTGAACGTCCGGCTGGCCGGTGTCACCACGCCTTCGGTCGGATCGCCGGAAACATAGCTGATCACCACATCCGCCGTCGGCCGCGTCCCGAGCACCACCGTGAAGTTGGCCGTCGTGCCCGTTTCGCTCACCGTCAACTCTTGCGGTGTAACAATAATACCCGCCTCGTCGTTATCCAGATTGAGGGCGGGCACGTCCGCGCCTTTCACCCCGTTATACGCCGCGTCGGCGCTCACGGCCGCCGCAAAAACAATGGCGTAGGGCGCATCGCCGTCGTCCACCACATCGTCCACGCCGGTCACGGTGACGGTTTGGGGAATGTTCCAATTGTCTGGCGTGAAGACCAGGCTGGCCGGGAAGACGGTGCCTTCGCCCACATCACTGGAGGCCAGGCCAATCGTTACGTCCGCCGTGGGCGCGGTATTCAACACCACGGTGAAACTGTCCGTGCCGCCCGCTTCGGTCGTCACCAACCAGTTCTTGCTGACGGTAATCCCGGCTTCGTTGTCCGCGTTGAGAACCGCCACATCGGCCGGTTTCATGTCATGATACTGGGGATCCGCGCTCACCGCCTTGGCCAGAACGATGGTGTACGCCACCTGGCCGTCGGCCACCGCATCATCCTGTCCGGTAATGGTCACCACTTGCGGGATGTTCCAATTATTCGGGGTGAAGGTCAGGGAAGTCACGTCCACCACGCCTTCGGCGGGGTTGCTGGAACTGACGCCAATCGTCACGTCCGCCGTCGGTTTGAAGTCCAATTCCACCGTGAACTGCGCCGTCCCACCATCCTCGCTGGTCACGAGGTTATTGGTCGGCGTGACCGTGATTCCGGGCGTCGGTGCCGGAATAAAGACAAACGTGCACACCGGTTCCGGTTCGCCCAGATTTCCTTTCGGCGTTTGCAAGCCCATGCCCGGCGTGTCCCGCGATTGGATTTCCCAACCGTCGCCGTCCGGTTCGTAACTGACGATGTTATCCGTGTTCAGGGTACCCCCCGCGCAGGCGGAAATAATCAGCACACCGGAGGCCGGGGAATGACCCGGGATTTTCAACTCCCAGCGTCCCGCGCCGACGTCGCTCTTGGGGCGTACGGTGAATTGCGGGGTGTCGCCGCTGTGTATCACGATGCTCCCGTCGCCATTGAACATGCCTGAAATCAGCATGGTGTTGGTCTTGGGAATGAACACAAACGCCACCGGATCCTGCTCAAAATTGCCGTAGGTCGGCTGCGACATGTCCTTCGTGTAGAGCGTCCATGTGCCGTTGGTGGTGTTGATCTGACTCAGCGCGAAGTTTTGCTCGTCTTTGCCGTGGGTGGTGATCATGACCCCGTCAGTCCGCGAGTCAAAACCCAAGTCGCGCAAGTCCACGATGAACCGTCCGTTCGCCCACCAATAGAAATGCTGGCCCAGCACCAAGCTCGAGTGGCCAATCAACATGTCATTGGTCTGCCCGTTTTTACGTTCGCTGTTGCGCACGAGGGCCCCGATGTAATCTGGATACGGGAACCACGCGCCCGCCACGTTGACGTTGTATTCATAGCCGTCGCCCGCCTTGATCAGGGGATCATCGTGATTGTTGGCGAACGTGCAAATGCGCCAGCCATCATGGACGGCGCAAACCGGATAACGGGTGACGCCGTAGTTGTTCCGCCCGTTCTGCGCCACGGCGGCCATCATGACGCCCCCCGTGATATCGTCGCCCCGGGTGGGGCCGATTTGAATTTGATAATCGGCCCGGTTCCACCATTGATGCCAGGAAGTCGGGACGCCAAACTCGTCCACCGCGTTGGTGTACCAATCCGAGGTAATCGCCCGGAAATCATTGATGCTCAACAGCGTGGTTACCAGGGCGTTGGTGTTTTCGTTGGTCAGCGGATCCGGCCATTGCCCGTTTTCATCCGGGTAATAGATCTGATCCACTTGGAGATTTGCGGCGGCAACGCCGTGATGGACCCGCGCCGCCTGGGTGGCGGCCGGCCAGAGCAGGGTCAGCGCCATCGCTACAGCCGTGAGCACGGCCGGAACCCGGAGCAACCCGGATGACAGACGAGCGCCTCGGCGGAGGCGCGTGAGGAGTGTGTTCTTGGTGTTCTTCATTGGTCCTTGGGGTTTGTGTTTGGTTTTTGGTGTAATTTCGATTGCCGTGGTTATGGTTTAATCGCCCTTGGTATGGTTGGAGTCGTGGGAAAGGTTCCAAACGTGGAGCCAGCGGTTCTGCTTCACAAATTCGGCATGGCCGTCACAAAACACCACATTCTGGCCGAGCGCACCGTGGTTGTCCATTGGATCCGGATAATTCTCGTTGTCGCCGATGCCGGGCTCCGGGACATCATCCGCGTCGGTGATCAGGAAAATCTGCGAGGCCCCCGGCTTGATGCCCAGCGCCTGCCTGTAGTTGATGATCGTCCAGCCGGCCACCGCTTGCTCGGTCTTTTTCCGGGAGCCGGTCAGATTCCCGAAACACTCATAACTATGGCCCCGGGTGTCCTTGGGCGTCCGGGCATTGTCACAGAGTTGTTGCAATTTATCCACTCCGGCCACCGTATCCCGTATGAGGTTGGTGGATACCGCATTCCGCGTGGCCGGACAGACATAACTGCTCTGCCCCGCGCCGCCCACGCCATTCTTCACATAGGTCGGCCACAGCCAGTTCATGTCATCGTCCCGCCCGTCCCGGTCACTTAGACCGCTCCTGATCTGTCCCAAGGCGGTATTATAATACCCGGAATTCCAATTCCACGTGTGGCCGGCCAGATGCCCCTCATTGTCCGCCGCGTACAACAGGCTGCCCAAGCCGAGTTGTTTGCAGTTGTTCAAGCAACCCAGCCGTTTGGCCTTTTCCTTGGCCTTGGCCAAGGCGGGCAACAGCATGGCCGCCAGGATGGCAATAATCGCAATGACCACTAGTAATTCAATCAAGGTGAACGCCGACCGGCGCCGACGTAAGTAGGGAGAACAGGTCATGTGGTATGAGTATGGTTGCGGTTGTGTCTGGAAGATCGGATTCAACGATGTGATTACGTGCTGGTTACACTGTGTTTTGGTTGTTCACGGACAAAAAATTTGTTCATGTTCGCGGCCCATCCTGCCCGGAAAATCGTTTTCCGTCAAGGGCAACATGCCGCATATTTATTCATCAAGCAATGCCTAGCTTGCCGGGTGATTGGATACTTTCCTGGGCCGGCGGTCCGGGGTTCACTCATTCACGGCATCGAACATGGCCACGATGTTTTCCGGAGGCACATCCGCCAGGATGTTGTGGACCTGCTGGAAAACGAAGCCTCCGCCGGGGCGCCACAGGTCCACCAACCGGCGGACATGCTCCCGGATTTGCGCCGGCGTGCCGTGACTGAGCATGTCCCGCGTGTCACAGCCCCCGCCCCAAAACGTCAACCGGTGGCCAAAGTCGCGTTTCAACCCGGCGGGGTCCATGCCGCGACAGGTGATTTGCACGGGATTGATGGCCTCCAACCCGGCTTCAATCAACCCGTCCAACAACTCCCGCACCCCGCCGCAGCAATGCAGCATGATGCGGGCGGGGATCAGTTCCCGGGCGCGCCGCCAGAGACGTTGCTGGCGCGGTTGGAAAAATTCGCGATACATCGCCGGTGAAATCTGCGGACCTTTTTGCATGCCCAGATCGTCGCCGAACAGGATGAGGTCAATGTGTCCCCCGACCGCGCGGGCGAAGCGTTCCAGTTGGCGCAGGTGAATTTCGGTGAGCCGTTCCAGAAACGCGTGCGCCCGCTCCGGCTCGGCGGCGAGCAGCATGAAAAATTGGTCGTTGCGATAGAACCACTGGCCCAGTTCGAGCAGGTTGCCACCGAACAAGCCGATGATGGCGCGATCGGTTTCCGCCCGCAATTGCCGCGCCCCCGCGGACAGGCGTTCAGCGCCGTCCGGCCCGGCGACGATGGGCCCGGGCGGCGAAGCCACCGCCGACCACATGCACTCGGAGAATTCGGCTTCGAGCTGGTCCAAGTCTTCGTGTTCCAGGAACGGAAAATGCGCCTGCTCGAAATACCAGACGCCATCGGGCATCTGCGCAATGACGCGTCCCGTGCGGGCGGAGCGCAACACCCATTCGTCCGCCACCCACTCGGGTTTCGCCCAGACGGGCATGAGACACGGCGTCCCGTCGGGCAATGTCCATTCGGTCCACCAATGATCTTCACGGGCGAACGCGCGGCCCAGTTCGATGGTATCCACGCGGAAGCGCGTCAACACATCCTCGTCCACAATGGCCAGTTGCTGCACCGGATCATAAACCCGGATCGGTTTCCGGGGCAGACCGAGAAATTCGCGCAACCGCGCGTACGCCATGGCGGCGATGCCGGAGGACCGGTGTCCTGAGAAATCCACCGGCACCCGGTCGGGGACCTGGTGGTTCAAAGCCGTGAGGATGCGTTCGCGCGAGGTCATGGGAGCGGGAGGAGGTTGCCAAAATCAATCATCGTCATACGCGCAGCCTGCCGCCGGAACTGACCACGGTCAATCCGATTTCCCGACGGCAACCACAATAATGCGCGTGACGGCCCTTGCCCCCGCCGGTGCTGCCGGAGCGGCAGTCGGAGGGCGAGTCAGGATTTGACAGAACGGCCCGGGCTGCCTCAGACTGCGGTGGAAGCGAAATCGCACCAAAACAACCACCCAACATCCGAAGAGAAAGGTCAACGTATGGTCATTGTCGAATCCTATCCGCTCGCGGTTTTCATGTGTGTGATCACCATGCTGTGCTGGGGATCGTGGGCGAACACCCAAAAGCTGGCCACCCGGGAGTGGCGCTTCCAATTGTTTTATTGGGACTACGCCATCGGCGTCCTTTTGCTGGCGCTCATTCTCGCGTTTACCATGGGCAGTACCGGCGCCGGGGGGCGCGGGTTCCTGGCGGATTTGCAGCAGGCCGACGCCAAATGGCTGGGCTCGGCTTTTCTGGGCGGAGTGGTCTTCAATCTCTCCAACATCCTGCTCGTCGCGGCCATTGACATTGCGGGCATGGCGGTGGCTTTCCCGGTCGGCGTCGGCCTGGCCCTGGTTTTGGGGGTCATTACAACCTACGTCGTCACCGGACAAGGCAACGTCCCCATGCTGGCCCTGGGAGTGGCGGGCGTGGTGATCGCCATCATTCTGGACGGACTGGCTTACAAACGCCTGGCCAGCACCAGCCAAAAAACGCCCACCAAGGGCATTGTCATTTCCGTGGTGGCCGGCTTGCTGATGGGGTGGTTCTACGCCTTTGTCGCGCAAGCCATGGGGCGCATGGAGGGCGAAACCCAGATGTTGGAAGCGGGCAAACTGAGTCCCTACACCGCCATCGTGGCCTTTTCCGCCGGCGTGTTGCTGTCCAATTTCATCTGGAACAGCGTGATGATGGTCAAACCGCTCTCCGGCGCCCCGGTGGCTTTTGGCGATTATTTTCGCAAAGGCAACGTCCGCCTGCATTTGATCGGCATTTTGGGCGGCATGATTTGGAACCTGGGCATGAGCTTCAGCATCATTGCCGCCAACGCCGCCGATCCCGCGCTGGCCTACGGACTGGGCCAGGGCGCCACCATGATTGGCGCGTTTTGGGGCGTCTTCATCTGGAAGGAATTCAAGGGCGCGCCGCGCGGCACCAACTCGCTTCTGGGCGCGATGTTTTTCTTCTACCTGCTGGGTCTGGGGATCCTGATCGCGTCCAAACTCTGAGGTCCGCCGGATGCAGCCATCGTTTCCATCCCGTTGAACCAACGCACTTGATTTCCGATTATGAGCAAGCCTTCCCTCGTGGTGGTCGGCAGTTCCAACACCGACATGATCATCAAACTGGACCGCATCCCCAAACCGGGCGAGACGTTGTTGGGCGGCGAATTCGCCATCGCCGCCGGCGGCAAGGGGGCCAATCAAGCCGTGGCCGCCGCGCGCGCCGGCGGCGCGGTCACGTTCGTCGCGCGCGTGGGCCGGGATATGTTTGGCGATCGTGCCCTGGCCGGCTTCCGGGCGGACGGCCTCAACGTCAAGCACGTGATCCGCGACCGGACCCACCCCTCGGGTGTGGCCCTGATCTTTGTGGGCAAGGACGGCGAAAACAGCATCGCGGTGGCCTCCGGCGCCAATGGGAAACTGACGCCGGCGGATGTGGTCAAAGCCAAAAGCGCCTTGCGCGGGGCGAGCGTGTTACTGCTCCAACTGGAAACGCCCCTGAACACGGTTCAAGCCGCCGCGGACCTGGCGGTGGCCGCCGGCGCGCGGGTCATTTTGAATCCCGCCCCCGCCCGGCCGCTCCCGGACAAGTTGCTCCGCCAAGTGTATCTGCTGACGCCCAATGAAAGCGAAGCGGGACTGCTCACGGGAATGACGGTCACCAGCCCGGCCACCGCCGTTAAGGCCGCCGGGAAACTGCTCGCCCGGGGGGTGCGCCATGTCATCATCACGCTGGGCGCGCGGGGTGCGTTGATCGCCGGGTCAGAGGGCCACGCCTTGATCCCGGCCTTCAAAGTCAAACCGGTGGACACCACCGCGGCGGGCGATGTTTTCAACGGCACGTTGGCGGTGGCTCTGGCCGAACGCCGGACATTGGCGGAAGCGGCGCGCTTTGCCTGCGCGGCGGCGGCGATTTCCGTGACGCGGGTCGGGGCTCAAACCTCCATCCCCCGGCGTCGGGAAATCGAGCGCCTACTCGCCACACCAAGTTGTTCGGCAAAAACGCCGCCAACCCGCCGGCGAAGTCCGATAAAAACCGCCCGGGCCTCATCGCGTTAGATTTTTTCCGACGCGAACACCAAAACCACCGCTCGCAAGACCTCCGAGGGTTCATTCCCTGTGGCGGCCGTGTGCCTGGACCATGCGACGCACGGCAGCGAACATTCGTTGGCCGTGAACTCACCAAGGACCAACGACCGTGGCCGGTTGATGAAAGTGCTTTCCCGCAAATGCGCCGGGCGCGAGGCCAAAGCGGCAAAGATTTCCGGCGCCCGGGAGACGGGTTTTACTTGGCTGCGGCGATACGGCTTTTTCGCTCGCGCCAGCCGGCCAGGATCACCGCCAACAACAGCGCCACCCCCAACGCGCAGACCACCGCCGCGCCGGTCGGCACATCCCAACGATAAGACGCATACAATCCCGCCCCGCTCGAAACGGTGGCCACCAGCCAGCCGATCCCCAACGCCGCCCGCAGCGACGCCGTCAAATAATTGCCGCAGACCGCCGGGACAATCAGATACGAGAACACGAGCAACACCCCGCCCACGTGGACAAAACTGGTCACCACCAACCCAAACAGCGCGTAGAACACGAAGTCCCACAGCCGCACTTTCAGGCCGCGCGCCCGCGCCGAATCCGGCTGAAAGGAAAGGGCAATGAAAATCCGGCGGAACGTCCAATGCGTCGCGCCGATGACCGCGTACAACCCGGCGGTAATCCAGATGCGCGACCAGCTCACGGTCAGCAAATCCCCCACCAGCGTTTTCTGGAGTTCCTCCTTTCCGTGGGCGCTCTTGCTGAGCAGCAGGATGCCCGCCGCTGCCGCGACGACGTACACAATGCCCACCAACGCTTCCAACGGCACCCGCGCGTGCCGGGGCGGTCGCGTGAACGTAAAGATCAGCGCCCCGCCCAGGGTGAATCCCAGCGACCAATAATAGGTATGCAGATCCGTGGCTTCGTGGCCCAGCAAAAGGCAGACGCACGTGCCCAGCGTGGCAATCTGCGCCAGGGCCAGGTCCACAAAGATGATGCCCCGCCGCACAATGTGCAGCCCGTAATACACGAGCATTCCCGGCAACAACAAACAGGCCACCAGTGGCCGGTGCATGACCGCCAGGATTTCCGACCAGCTCAACGGCACGTTGACGTCCATAATCATTTCGGTTGCGCGCCCGGCGCCGCCGGCGGCGCTGGGGAAGCGGCGGCCAGAGCTTGAGCCAGTGTGTTGACCAGGTAATCCATCATTTCCAGATAGCCGCCCTCGCTGCCTTTCACGCCGCCGGGATACTGGGTGACATTCACCACACGCGCCCCGGTGGTCCGGGCCACCGTTTCCGCGGTGCGCCGGTCCAGATACGGATCGTGCAAAATCACCCGCACCTGTTGCTCTTTCATCCGGGCCATCACCATCGCCAGATGCGCGGCCGACGGCGGGATGCCCGGCTTGGGTTCGAGGAACAAACTGATTTCCAAACCAAACTCGCGGGCAAAATAGGGCCAGGAATTGTGATACGCCACCAACCGCGCGCCTTTGAACGGCGCCAATGCGTTCCGCCAAACCCGCCGTCGCGCCTCGAGCTGTTCGGTGAACGCCTTGCGGTTCGCGGCATACAACGCGGCGGATGGCGGATCCAATTGTCCGAACACCTCCGCGAGGTGCGTCGCCACGATCCGGGCATTCTCCGGAGCCACCAGAAAATGGGGGTTGCCTGCCGCGTGGATGTCGCCGTGGGAACGGTCCAACGCATCCGGCACTTCGAGCATTTGCACGCCTTGACAGGCCCGGATGTTGCCGGGGGCGCCGGGGAGGATTTTTGCGTTCCGCGCGCCGGCCAGCAACGGCGCGAGCCAGGCGGATTCCAACTCCGCCCCGCCGTGAATCAGCGCATCGGCCCGGGACAGTTTGACGATGAAGCTCGGTTTGGCGTCCACAAAATGCGGATCTTCCGTGGGCCGCGCCAGCGCGGTGATCGCAACCTCCTGGCCGCCGATGGCCTGCGCCAGCGCGGCCAGATCGGCGGTGGTCGCCACAATGTTGAGTTTGGCGTGGACAATCGTCGCCGCCAGCAGCAGCACGCTCCCCGCGACCGCACGAAACCGAAGCAGGTGCGATCCGCCGGGGATACCCGCTCTGCGTTTGGCCGGTTTCATTGGTGGATCGTCTTCCCGAAATTCAGATTGGGAACCGGGGATGCGATGGCCGGGTCGCCTCTCATCGGCGATGTTTGCTTGGTGATTGTTGCCATTCATACCCGCACTAAAAACGATGCGCCCCATGCGCGCCCAGCAGGAGTTCCCACTGCAACCATAACGAATGATCCGCGCCGAGGTCCGCGCGCTCATCGTAATTATATTGCAGCCGGATTTTCGAGTATTCACTCGGATACCAAGTCAGGTTGGGCGAGAGCCGCCAGCGTTTGCGCCGGAGCGGGTCGCGCCCCCACGGGGCGCCGTCGGCGTCGGTCAACCCCAGTTTTTCATACTTCCCGCGTTCGCCGGTCACCGCGTCATACCGCAGTCCCGCGACCCAGCCTTTGCGGAATCCATAGAGCAGTTGCGCATAAAATCCGTAATCCGTGACCGTCTCGCGGCCCAACCGGGCGGGGGTCAGCGGCGCGGTGAATACTTGGGGCTGGGCTTCGTCCGCCCAGTCAAACGCGCCCAGTCCGTACCGACGCACCAGGCCTTCGGTTTGGAACGAGACAAAAGGGAAACCGCCGTGCGCGTTGGCCGGCTTCCATTTCCAGTAACCATCCAATCCGTAAATTTGGGTGGTGGTGTCTCCGCGCCCGCCGCTGGCATTCGGCCCCCAAGCGGCGCTGGCGCCCAAGAGCACGGTTTGGGTTTCCGTCACATCGAACGACACCGCATACCGCGGTGACCATAGCAAATCCCCCAGGCCCCGTATGCCACGGTCATTGTCCGCGTGCCGGTAGCCCAGCGGCAACGCCGTGGAATCACCATGGCCGCCGTGGTGATGATGTCCGCCACCGCGAAACCCGGCGGCACCCGCACCGTGACTGTTTTGCACGGCGAGAAATAGTTCCGAGTAAAACGGCGTTGGCATCAGCCACGAGACCCGGGCCCCGGGATTCCGCAACCCATCCGGACCGAGGAAACGCGCCGTCACCAGCGGCGCGTCCACAAACGCCCATTGATGCGGGTGCTGCCCATTCAACCGGCCGAAATCCGTCAGGAACTGGCCCGCGCGCAATTGGAAATTCCCCGGCAACGCCATCGTTTCCAGCCAGGCCTCCTCCAACTCGACAAACGACTCCCCTTCCCCATCCATCGCAAAGTTGAGATTGGCGCTGCCGCGGAAATACGGATCCACCGCCCCTTCGAATTCCACTTCCACCCCCTGCACCGTGAACCCGCGCCGGTTTGGATCGTGCCCGCCCAATTGCGTCCCGCCTTCAATATCCCGCGCGGTGGAGCCGCCCACCGCAAACGTCCCGACCAATCCAATATCCATATACGCCCCGCCTTGTCCGATCCGGATGGGATCCGGGGGCGACCACCCGCGCCGGACCGCATCGGACTCTTCAGGAGCTTCCGCCACCGGGGGAGACTCAGCCTTGACCGGCGGCGCCGGCTGGCGGGCTTGCAACCGCTCCACCTGCTGTTGCAAGGCTTCGATCTGCTGCCGCTGTTCGCGCATCACCCGCTCAAAGTTTTCCTGCAACTCCCGCAACTGCCGTTGCAATTGCTCCACCTCCCCGGCGCCCTGGGCTGTCGCCGCCATCACCCCTCCAATGCAGAGCATGCCCAGCCATCGCATTAAACTTAATCTCATAGAAATCATCCCAAACTTGTTTTCCCGGCGGCCCTTTCCAGCGCGCCCGGATTTTCAGATCACCAACTCTGCCGGAGATTCGTCCGGCCCAACGCAAGATAAACGGAAAGCAGATCAGGCCGCCGGCGGGCCCCGGTTCGGCGCGGCCAAGGTTCCCCAACTGCGGAACGGCCACCCCATTTCCCGTGAAGACTCATCCACCCGCCAGATTACCACAGGCAATGGCGGCAACGAATCCGCCAGGGCGACGTGCCCGTGCACCAGCAGGCAGAGCGCGCAGTAGGGATAATGCGTCCGGCCATGCGCGTGTTCTCCGCAGGATTGAGCGTAAAGCCAGTGCAGCAGGATCACGCCAAAAACCACCAGCAACCACACGGCCAGGGCGTGCGGGAAACAGCGGCGTCTAACAGCAATTGACGGCACGTCGGCGAAGTAAACCATTCCGCCAGATCAAAGCAAGCCGGCAAGGGAACTGCGGGGCGATCGGTAAGGTGGACCCAGGCGCCGGATCACAACGTCCATCCTCGCCGCCAATCCAAATTCGTTGAACGATAGGAACCCTTCGAGTTTTCGTCCGCGAAAATTCCGCCGGGAAGAAGAGCCTTAATCCGTCTCCATGATTAAGACGGCCAAGCGCAGGGAACGCAGGCCATCGTGATCAAACTGGCCGTTGTCAGTCGGGTAATTCACCACTCCGTCGAAAGGCGGCTGGCCGATCCACATGGTGGAGGATCCCCCACCGTCGAGTTCGAGGGCGTCGCGGCAGCCCATGAACAACATCAATTCCGCCATCTCCTGCAAGGTCATGCCCTCCGCAATGCCCGGAAAACGGCCGGCCACCGTCACCAGCACCGCGATCCGATGATTGGTGATGCCGATGGCGGTACGCGGATTTCGATTGAAGGTCAAGTCATGCAAACCACTGTGCGAGAGGTACGCCCCGCGCGTCGTGGCCGGCACCACCAACGGATGGACCGCACCGGCCCGCACCAATTGGCTGCCGCCCGCCATGGCCTGCACCATGCCCGGCCAGTTCGTCGGCCAACGCGCGCCCACTTCCCAACCTTCCGCGCCGCGCGAGGCAAAGTGCCACTCCCCGGCGGCGTCAATTCCCACGGCATTGCGCCCATGCGCTTCGTAGAGTTCGTGGAAATCGGGATCGTTGACGAAAGGCCAGACAATCCCGCGAAAAATCATGATGCCGTAACCCACTTCGGAAAACGTGCGGGCGGTGCCGAACCCGCCGTTGATAGCCGCGACCGCGCCGGCATGTTCGGCCAGCACCGGCACGGTAACGCGGGAAAGCCCCCAGACATCCATCGCGGTCAGTTCGAGACGCAAGCCGGGGTGGTCGAGGTCGAGCGCCAGCACGTTCACCACCTGTGGACTGCCCAACAAATTGGTCAACTGCCGTTCGTAATACACGAGTCCGGCGCGGACCTCCTGCGGCTGCCAGCCGGTGGCTTCGAGGGTGGCGAGCCGCGGTCGCGACGGTCCCGGCGCGGGATAATGCAATCGGAAAAACCGCTGCTGGCCATCGAGAGGCACGGTCAGCCGCCATTGGCCGTTGGTGCGCTCTAGCGGCAAGGGCAGCGGCTGCCATTCCTGCAAATCGAGGGAGACCTGTGGCACCAACCCATCGGTGTAGGCTTCGGGCCAACTGAGCCGGAGATTCTGACCGTCGCGTTCGGTGGTCAGGCAGGCATCGCCGACCGGCGCGGGTTGCGTTGGCGTCACTGCGTCAAAGCGGGTGCCGAGACGCAACTCATCGAAATCTGTGGAGTAACGCCCAGCCACGCTCAACTGGTCAAAGGCGACCGGTGCAAAATCCCATTCAATGATCGGCGCGGGCAGCGCCTTTTCATGAACCAGATTGTGCGGGTTGAGCCAAACCGCGAGCCGGGCGGGATCGCCAGGCGTTGGCGGATATGCCAACCGGGCCAGGAACAAGGTCGGGACGTCCATGGGCAATCCCAAGTCGGCCGATGGCGCACCACCGCCACTGTTCAACACCTGCACTCCCCATTGCCCGGAGGAGACGGGGGTGACGTTGCCGAGACGGATGGCGTTGCCGTCGGCGTTGGCGAGTTCCACGAAGGCGTAGCGTGAGGTGCCGGCCAGCCCGTGGGCTTGCGCCAGAAAACTCATCCACAGCGTGTTTCCGCATCCGCCCACAGGGGACGCCAGGCGCCGGACTTCGCGCGAATGGTTGCCGAAGGCCGTGCGCAGTTGGTGTCCCCGGGTGACCAGATGGTTGCCGAATCCGTCACTGTAGGCCAGCGGGGCCAGGCGCGCGCCAAGCGGATTTCCGTAAGTGACCCCCGCACCGTAATCTCCGGGACCAACTGGGATGCCGGAAAAGTAATTTCCGGTGGTGGTCCACGGACCGGCGAAACCCACCCCGCCATTTAATCCATCTATGCCCTCGCCCGGAATGGCGGCGCTGACAAACCCCTGCCGGCGCTCGTAATTGAAGTCTTCATAAATCAGCAACTGCGCCAGACCCGGGATGGCGGCCAGCACCAAACACAACAAGATGAACCGGGCCCTGATGATCGGACCGGACCTGAAAGTGGGATTCATTGGGCCGTCGCTTTCAGCACCGCGAAGACAGGCCGGTGATCCGAAGTTACGGCATCGTCCAGCACGTACGTCTGGATGATCCGCCACCGGCTTGCGGGACGGGCGAAGATGTAATCAATGCGAATCCTCGGCTGATCAGCCTTGAACGTCGCGGCGGAGTTCACCGCCCCGACATCCCGCCAGTGAGGCAACAGACGTTGCAATTCCTCCGATTCCGGGGTTGCGTTGAAGTCGCCGGTGAGGATGGCCAGGGCGTCCGGACTCTGGGTTTGCAACCATTGATTGATGAATTCAATTTGGGCGAGGCGATCGGCGGGACTGACGCCGTGACTGAGGTGGGTGCTCAGGAACATCAAATCGGGAATTCCAGAAGGCGGCTGCACACGGTTGATTTGCAAAATCCGGGCGCCGAATTCGGGGCTCCCCGGCAAGGGCAACACTTCATTGGTCAACGGCCATTTCGAAAGCACCGCCTGCCCAAACTCGCCGCCCTGATAATCCCGGCACTTGCCGAAATAGTATGTCATCCCCGTCAACCGCGCGAGCTCCGCCACTTGATCTACACCTGCGGAGCGGCGCGTGGCCCGGTCAATTTCCAAAACGGCCACCAAATCCGGTTGCACCGACTTGATCACCCGGGCGGTGCGCTCCAGATCAATGCGGCCGTCCATCCCGCGCCCGTGACGAATGTTGTAACACAACACCCGCACCTGCCCGACTTTGGCCGATGGGGATGCGCATCCGGACAAAATGAGGGCCGCCCCGAGCAGAAACGCGGCGCGGAAAATTGATTTTATGTCACCCATCCAAAACCGCGGTCCCCATCGCGTGAACGGCCCCATCAAAGAGCGGGTGGGGCGACGAAAACTACGGGCCGGTGGCGATGCGTGCTGACGCGTCATGGTGGGCTCGTGTCCGACTTAATTACCCGGATTGGCAAAAATGATCAAACTCGCGCCTACCGGGCGTTCGGTGCCGGGCCGGCCTTTGACGCCGACGGGGCGATTGAGCAGCCGGGGTATCGGATCGGCAATTGCCAGCGTGGTGGAGCCGCCCCCGTCCCAATTCACGGCTTCAACCACTCCCTCTTTGATCAGAAGATCAGCCAGTTCGGGACAGGTGACACCGAGGCTGTGGCCGGGATTACGCCCGTCCACCACCACAATGACGAGAAACCCGGGGCCGTAGCCGATCCCGGTCCGGGGATGCGGTTCGTCGTTCTTGGGATAGGAAGTTATGTCCATGGTGTTGGTGCCGGAGCGCACAAGGCGGTGCGATCCACTGATGGCATTGTAAAAGTGCCCGGAAATATCGTCATCGGGGAGTTCCGGATAATTGCTCAAATACCGGCCCAGAAGCCCCAAGGCCACCTCCCACGTCTGGCGATGCTCCATATCGGTGAGCACGGAGCGGTAGCGGTCATTGGGAATCACCTCCTGCTTGTCGAGGATGGAGGGAACATTGTCTTTGGAAAGGTTGAAAGCCGGGAACGGAATGGCGATGTCTTCCCAGGCCGAATAGAGTTCGCCTTCGCTGGCGGCAATCCCCTCAATGTAACAGTGGGGCGGGTAGATGCCGGTCTTGGGGCTGAAGGTGAAGAAGGCGCCGTTGACCGCCAGGCAGGCGGCGGCGTCCCGCGCTTTTTCCTTGGCGAGCGAATCCCGCACCGTGGTCAGCCGGCTCTCCCCGGGCCGTGATGATTCTGTGACCTTGAACCGGATTCCCGGCGCCCGGAGATCCACCCGGACCACGTGGACATCAATCTGCCGGGGCTCGGTCAGTCTTTCATGCCGCAGGGTAATGCCCTGGAACGGTTTCGTGGTTTCAGCGACCGCCACCGCATTCGCGGCCAAGACCAGCACGACAGTGCCGGTCATTAGGAAAATTTTCGAGTAATGCTTCATACAATCCTTGAGTTCCTTAAACCGCAAAACGCTTTTGAAACTGCCGACCGCCTTCAATGATTCCGGTACCCCCGGCGCCACGGATTGCCGACGATGCGCCCGCGCAAAATTTCCAAGCAGTTAACCGAAGTGGGGCAACGATGAAAAGCAAAAGAGCCGGCATGCGGCGAGTGGTCACATCTCATTTCAACCAAATGATGGGACGAGGGTGGGCAGGTGACAATTCGGAAAAATTTTTCAATTTTCAAACTGACTGTCTTGACGCCGAAAAATTATGCGCTTAGGGTGGGCAAGGTTTTAATGAATTTACCCAGTTGATACTCATGAAAATCCACACAAATTACTTCTGCAAGTATCGCCTCTTACTCGCCGTCCTGCCCTGCCTGGCCTTGGCGGTGGATCGCGCGGCGGCCGAGTTGATCGCGTATGAACCGTTCGATTACGGCCGGGTGCAATGGTACGCCTCCGACAGTGTGCTGGGCGAAGGCATTGCCGGTTTGGCGGGCGGCATCGGTTGGGCCGGGGCGTGGACTTCACGGGGGTCCAAGAACGCGGGTATTCCGGTTTATCCCGACGATTATCCGGCGGGTAGTCGGGTGGCGCCACTGGTGTACACGGATGGATTTGGCCATACCTTGCAAACGTCAGGCAGTCAAATTCGGACGGCGTTCGGCAATAATTCCTGGGACCAGCGGCTGTTGTCGGAGCCCATTGGTGAACTGGGCAGCACCATTTGGGTCAGTTTCCTAGCTCAATCCGATGGAATTGCCACGGCCAGCCCGCGGTACGCCTTTGTTGAGTTGGAAAACAGCGGGACCAGCAACCCGCTTTGGCTGGGGAAAGTAACCCCGAACACCACCGGCAACTGGGGGATTCAAATGCAAAATGCGCCCGTGACTTCGGCGGATTTTGGCGACGACGCCAAGATGGATTTGCAGACCTTTTTCGTGATGAAACTGGAGTTTCCCGACGCTGTGGATGGGCAGACCGGAGTTTCCGTCTGGCTGAATCCCCTCGATCTGACCGATGAAAGCGCGCTGTCCACTCCGGTCTTCTCAGGAACGATGCAATACTCGATCTGGGATCAAGTGGGCGTCAGGGGGCGGTACTCCACCGATTTTGATGAAATCCGGATCGGCACCTCCTTTGCCTCGGTTGCTCCGGTACCCGAGCCGGCGTCCGGTTTCTTGTTCGGGCTTTCGATGCTGGGCGGATTACTCTGGTGGCGGCGGCAACGGAGCCAATAGCAGGTCATTTTCATCCGGCTTTCCCCAATGGCGCAGCGACACACAGGCCCTGGCCGCAGCGGCGGCTGGCGGCGGAATTTGGCGTTCACTCTGATCGAGCTCTTGGTGGTCATCGCCATTATTGCCATCCTGGCAGCCATGCTTTTACCGGCACTGGGCAAAGCCAAGGAGCGGGCGAACCGCACGTCCTGTTTGAATAATCTCAAGCAACTGGGTTTGGGCAGCCAAATGTACGCCCACGACTTCCGCGGCCATTACACCGCACCCACTTGGCGCTTGCCCGTCAACAGCACCACCACGGATCGGGATTCCACCGATGACGATATGACTTGGCTGTGGCCGACTTACGTGTCCACTGTGCGCAGCTTCATCTGCCCTAGCGCACGCCATACCATCAATCCCAGCAACCTGGTGTACAAGCCGGATCTGACCATGGTTCCCCGCCACTTGGTGTTCATCGCCAAGAAACGCGGGGACGAAGGACACAGCTACGAGGTTTCCGGCAACATCCGGGGCATTAAGAAAACCGAAGCCTCGGTGGCGGGCTACGTCATCACCCACTACACGCCGCGGATCGGAGAAAAGCCCGGCCCCGCGGGAATCTTATTGATGTTGGACGGGGATGATGCCAACGGACCGACGGATTTGAACGACTACCCGGATTCGCCGGAAGACAACCACGGCGCGGCCGGGGCGAACATGAATTTTTGCGACGGACACGCCGAATGGGTGGCCCAAAAACGATGGAATAACGTGTTCAAATTTGGGCTCGACGTCGCGCCTTAAACCCCGAGCCTTCAATGCGCTAAAACCCTCCAAAATCAAATGAAAATTGCATTGCACTTCCTCGCGATCCTCATCCTCACCGCCGGCGCTTTGCGGGCGGATACAGTGGCCTTTTGGGATTACAACACCCAGGGCGAGCCGGACAACGACGGCGCCACCGGGACGCTCCAGCCCAAGATCGGCACCGGCATGGCCAACGTCATTGGTCCCACCATTGCCTACCGGTTCCAAAACAGCACCAGTTCCGATCCGTGGATCTTCGACAACAGTTGTCTGCGCATCAGTTCGTTCCCGCCCGCCACCGAGCACAACAAGACCAGCGGACTGGAGTTGCAGTTCAGCACGGCGGGCTATGAAGACATTTCCTTGAGCTGGGAGCACAACAACAACTCGACCCCGAGCCGGTATTTGCGCATCCAGTACACGGCGGATGGCAGCGCCTGGGCCGATTACATTGTCCTGACTAATCTAACCCCCAGCGTCTGGTATTTTCACACGGTGGACCTGGCCGGCTTGCCGGAGGCCGACAACAATCCCAACTTTAGCGTGCGGATCGTGGCGGAATTTGAAGCCACCGCCATCGGCGAGGGGGATAACCAGCGCTACGTCGGCATCACGGCCAATTACGCCACCGCCGGCACGTTCTGGAGTGACATGGTCACGGTCAGTGGCAACCCCGTGAATCCAGCCAACACCCGGCCCAGCATCTCACCGATTCCCGACCAAATCGTGCGCGCCGGCAGTTCGCTGCCGCCGATTTCGTTCACCGTGGGCGATGCGGAAACACCCGCGGGGGATTTGTACGTATCCGGGGAATTTTCCAATCCGAATCTCATCCAGGATCTCACGTTTGGCGGCAGCGGGAGCAGCCGCACCGTGACTGTGGTACCCACCGGGGCCCTTGGGACGTCGCGCATTATCGTGCGGGTCACCGACGGTGGCGGTCGCTACACCGAGCGCATGTTTCTCGTGAACATCCTGCCGCTCAACACCCCGCCGACCATCTCCGCCTTCGCCGACCAAACCCTCCCCCCGGGCGCGACGGCAGACCTCAACTTCACGGTCGGCGATCTCGAATCCGCCCCCGAAGGAATCTCGGTCAGCGTACGGCCGGTCCAGCCGAATTTTCTCACCTTTGACGCCACCTTCACGGGGACCGGCGCGAACCGAACTTTGCATTTGACCCCCACCAGCGGGGGCATTGGCCGGCTGGCCGTGGTGGCGAGTGATGGCGAACTGGAGAGCGAAACCACGTTCATGATCCGGGCGGAGCGTTCCGAAATCGCCGCCTTCTGGGATTTTAACAGTCCCGTACCGGACAATGATGGAAGCACTGGCACCCTGTTCCCCAGCATCGGCACCGGCGAAGCCCAAATTATTGGCAGCAGCACCACTTACCGGTTCCAAGCCAGCGCCAATTCGGATCCAAACAAGGCCGACCAAAGCGCGCTGCGCACCGGTAATTATCCCGCCGTGGACGCCGACAACAAAACCAGCGGCGTGCAATACCAGTTTAGCACCGTGGGTTATCAACAGCCCGTGGTGATCTGGGAACATAACAACAACGTATCCGCCAGCCGGTTTTGGCGGATTCAATACACGACCAACGGAAGCGTTTGGACGGATCACGTGGTGTGCTCGAATGCCTGGGATGGGTGGTTGCTGTTTTCCGCCGATTTTGCCGGTTTACCGGGAGTGGATAACAATCCCAACTTTGGCTTCCGGATAGTGAGCGAATTTGAGAGGACCGCCACCGGAGCGGGGGTGGATGCCTACGTGGCCCGGGATTCGGATTATAGCTATGGCGGCTCCAGTGGGACCATGTGGATGGACATGGTTACGATCACCGCCGCGCCCTACGTCCCGGCCGTTGCTTTGGAAGCCACCTTGAAAGAGGGCAATCTCGAAATCTCCTGGCCGGCAAGCGCGGCGGGGCAACTCAAGGCCACGGCGGATCTCAACACACCGGAGTGGCAGCCAGTCGCGGAAACGCCGGTCGTAGTGGGGGAACGAAAAGTCGTTTCGCTTCCCGTCACCGGTGCCGCACGATTCTTCCGGCTTCAGGAATAAGGGCGTATTTGAAAACTCCTCAAGGCTGGCTCCGCGAGCCGGCCTGAGGGGCATCAGGGTGACATCCACGGCCGCTTTGTCCGTTGCGGCTGGAGATTCGTCATCACGATGGCTTCGCCGCCAGTCGCGCCCAACCCGCCGAAGTTTCGTGCGGTCACCCCATCGAGTTGGATTTGGGAAAGCAATACGGATGCATGGCTACGCGTCAACGGTCAGATCCGTTGTGTATCGCGTCCCCCGCTTGTCGGGATTCAGGCAAAGAGGACTCGAATATCGTTAACGAAATTTCTCAGCGATTTCTACCCCCGAGATGGTCAGACACTCCCCGGGTTGGGCCATTGTTTACCCTTAACTGACCACACCGTAATCTCCGGGCGGCGCGAGTTTCCCAGCCAGACATTTCATCGCCAATTGCCTCGCTGAAAAGCCAACAAGTTTGCCGTCCTCCGTTGATTTACCGAACTTCAAAAATTTTATCGAACGGTAACGTGACTCCCCCAACAGAGCATTTTTAACGGCTTCCGACCGGAACTTTGGGGGGAAGGGAGACAAAATTTTCACCCATTTGCGCTCGCCCGGAAAGCAATCTACATTCCGCCCATTGATGCCCCGTGGCGGGGCTGTGTGAATATTGCCAAATTCTAACAAACTGAATTACATACCATGTACTGCGTGTTTCTGTCTTCCCTTCGGGCCACGATTGCCCAAGTTTGGCGCGGGTGGTTGATCGCCGGCGCCGTCGCGGCCTGCTCCCCAACCCTCGCCCAAGCGGACGTTACCACCGAAATTTCACTTCAACGCGGACATGACTTCTACTTCGACTTCTACTCCGTTTCGTTGGGGCTCTCGGCCACAAATCCACCGCTGACTTTTCACTGGCTGGAATCGGCCAGTGGTCAGGTGTGGCGGCAATTTGGTGACACCAATGGTGCCAGCGACTTCCTCTTGAAAAACAATCTCAACGATATCATCCACGAATGCACGAATGGCCTCTGGAAATTGTATTTGAATCGCGGTCACCCCTCGGAACAACTCTATCAATTTTCAATGTCGATTAACAACCTCACTACGGAGACATTAGGCGAGGTGACGATTGATTTTCCGGCGGACGGCAGTACGGGAGTGACGACCACGCCAACGTTCCACTGGAGCGGCCCGAGCAATACCTTATCTTCCATCTACGCGTACACCGCGCACCAGACGTCTGGCAACTTCTGGTCGGCCTATTTGCCCGGCACGGCCACCGAGTGGAGTCCGGCTGCATTAACCCCGGGACCTAACCTGCTTTTGGTGCGTTATTCCCGTTTTGATTTCCCTGGAATCAGTTTCTCCACCCCAACGAACGCTTTGGGAGCGCCCATAAGCGACTGGACCGGCATTGGCGGGTTGTATAGTTACAAGATCTCAAACTTCAGTGTTGCGGGCGGTGGAATGGCGGCGCACAGCCTGAAAGCTCACTACGAATTCGACGATAACGATTTTCTGGGACGGGATTCTTCTCCGAGCGAAAATCACATCATGGTTTCTTCGAGCTGGGGCCAACCCGTGCATGCTTACGTCGCCGATAACATCGCCGGTTCGGGCGCCGTTGAGCTTTACGGCTATTCAACTCTGTGGCTGCCGACAAACCTGTTTCCGGTTCTGGCTGGCAGTTTTACCGTGTCGGCGTGGATAAAAACGACACAGACGTTTGGCGAAGACGATGATCCCGGTTTCGTGGGCACTGGCGTCCTCTGGGGCGACTTGGCCGGCGCGGCCGCGGATGTTGTGCCTCTGGCCTTGACTGGAACAAAAGCCGCCTTTTTCACCGGCGATCCAAACTCCTACTCGGGCAACACTTTGCATTCGAGCACGGATGTAGTAGGCACTGGCAGCTATGTTCATGTGGCAGTTACCCGCAACCAAATCACCGGCGAAAAGAAGATTTACGTCAACGGCGACTTTGAGGGGGCCGCCGTTGGTTACCTTGGCGCTCTGGATGCGTTGACCGAGGTGGGAGATTTGCGAATCGGCGGGGATTATTTCCACGCGTATGTCGGTTTGTTGGATGATGTTCAAATTTATTCCGGCATCTTGAGTGCCTCGGAAATCGCCGCGCTCTACGACGCCCCTGGCTCGACCATTCCTGATGTCGGTGGTGATAGCGAACTGGCCGATGCCGTGGATCAACCGAGCCTCCTCTGGATCACCGGCGGAGACGCTCCATGGTTTCGACAAACCAACGAAACGCACGATGGCATGGATGCAGCGCAGAGCGGCGCCATCGACCACGACGAAGAGTCCTGGATTGAAACGACCGTGGAAGGGCCGGGTACACTGACCTTCTGGTGGAACGTGTCGAGTGACGATTCTGACAGCTACGACTACCTCGAATTGACAGTGGACGGCGACAGTGAAACGGAGCTCTCCGGTGAATCGGGCTGGGAATTTTACGAAGTCAATCTTTCGGCTGGCACGCATACATTGCGCTGGACCTATCACAAGGATGGCGACTTTACCGCGGGAGCCGACGCCGCCTGGCTTGATGAAGTGCAATTCATCCCGGAAATTGAAATGATCATGACGCTGCACATCGAGCGGTCGTCGGATCCAACCAATCCTGGTTTTTTCGCCTATCCCTCAATTACTTACGTCCAACCCGATCCGATTACTTCGCACGAGATTGTCTCACCTGGAAACACATTCACCACCCAAAGGGATGGCAGTGGTCAGGATTCGATTTCCTATTCCATCCAACCCACACTGGCGACACTCATCACGGCGTTGGAAGCTGGCGACTGGACGATTTACATCAACCGGGGCCATCCGTCCGAGCGACAATACAAATTCAACGTCAACGTTGACACGCTTGTGGAGTCCGATTTGCCGGCCGTGAATGTCACCTCGCCCACTGAATGGCAAACTGGGGTTTCCACGGATCACATCTTCACCTGGACCGGTCCCGGTAATTATGATTCGCTTTATCTTTGTTCGTACCTCTCCGACTCGAGGACAGTCAGTGGCGGGTTTACAAATCTCGCACATGATGTGGTGAGCAGTACCGTGCCGAATCCGCTGATGCCTGGCACCAACGCGGTCCATATTAATTTTACCCTGAATGATTTTTCGGGAGTGACCATCAGCGATCCGGAGGATATAATAACGTCCACGCCGTTCTCCTCTTGGTATGCTCAAGTCAGTTTGACCTCCAGTCAGATTCGCCGCTTCGTCGTTGGCGCTGTTGAACCGCCCGCAACGCCGGTCCAGATTCTGAATCCCTGGCACACGGGGACGAACTTCAGCCTCTCTTTGCTCACGCAGGCGGGACGCACCCACACTGTGCAATCCCGCACCAATCTCACCACTGCCCCCTGGATAAACGTCACCAACTTCATCGGCGACGGTAACACGATGCAACTTTTCCTGCCGACCACGACCGCACCGGAAACCTATTACCGCATTGCTACACAATAGTTGCGCCCAAGTTCGACGGAGCTTCTGCACAGGTTGAAGGACGAGATAACAAGGGTGGCGACGGTGAGCAGTAGTATCAGACGAGCAGAGCGTGGTCGTGCAATGTCACCTTACTGCTCGAAACTAATCCGTGTTCTGTCTTTCCAACCTCGTGGTATCGGACGATTTTTTGAGTAGTAAAGGTTCCCGTTGTGCTTCCTTTTGTCATTCTCTAAAATTTACTTCTAGGCCACTCCTGCGTTGGAAGATACATTCAGTTTGGTGTTTTCTGCCGTCACATGAGCGTTTGGCGCGCCTTTGACTCCGCACGATCTGTTGGCGTCAGACATGTGAAACCGTGAAAACCGTCAATATCAGATTTATTGCCATGAATCGAATCTTGATTGCCGTCGTGGGCGCAGCACTCCTGCTGAACCTGGCCGCGACCGGGCAGGCCGCCGAGGCACGCATCCAATTGACGGCACTGCCCGCAACAATGCGCGCGACGCCAACCGGCCCGCTGGCAGGCACGTCCGCTGTGGAGATTGCCGGGGCGCGGGGCGAAACCGAATCGTTTCAAGTGGTAGTGACCGGCGTGGACGAAAAACTGGAAGGCGTTACGGCATCCCTCGACCCTTTGCGCCAAGCCGGGGGGCCGTCGCTGCCGGAAACCAGCCTGGAGCTTTTCCGGGTGGCATGGGTGCCGGTGCGCCATTCGTCGCCGCGAGCCACGGTTGCGCCCGGCTTGATTGCGGATGCGTTGATACCATTCAAAGATCCTTACACCGGTGAACCAGTGCGCGAACCTCGTTGGTCCGATGCCAAGCCGGACGGGCCGCGTTTTGGCGCAACCGGTTTTGCCTTATGGCCGGACCATCATCAAGCGTTGTGGGTGGATGTGCGGATCCCGCGGGATGCCGCTCCCGGCGTTTATGAGGGCGTGCTGCGGGTGACCGCGAAGAACGCCAGCCCCGCCAAGATTCCCGTGCGACTGACCGTCTGGGATTTCACTTTGCCGGAAGGGCCGACTCACGAAAATCATTTCGGCGGTTTTGGCCGGTTGCGGGCTTATCACCGCTTGGAAAACGATCCCGAAAAATACATCCGCTTGGAGGAACGGTATATCGCCATGCTGGCGGCGCATCGGTTGAACCCGCCGCTTCCCAATCGGCTTTGGCCGAAACCAGAAGCCAACGGAACGGTCGTTTTCGATCCGGCGGCTGACCAGAAGTTCTCCGAGTTTGTGGCGCGTTATCATGTGACTGATTTCCCCGTGCCGCGCGCGCCGTTCCGCGACGTCTTGGGGGAGCACCGTTCGCAAGCCATCAATTTCTATCGTACCGTGTTTGCCTACCTCGAAAAGCATGGTTGGGCCAAACGCGCCTACCTTTACATGCTGGATGAACCCAACGATTCGAGGGCTTACGAGCGGGTGCGGCAACTGGGCGCGCTGGTTCACGAAGCCGCGCCGAGGTTACGCCGCTTGGTGGTCGAGCAGCCATACACGGAAGATCCAGCTTGGGGCGTGCTGGACGGGGCGGTGGATATTTGGTGTCCGCTTTTTGGCTTTATTGACGCGGCCAGCATTGAGCGTGTGCGCGCTCAAGGCAACAGCGTCTGGAGCTATACCGCGCTCGTCCAACCCGCGCCGTCGTACCATCCGCAATACGAACAGGTGAAGGACGACAACCCGCCGTATTGGGAACTGGATTTCCCCGTGACCGCTTATCGCATTGCGCCCTGGCTCAACCGGCGTTACGACATCACCGGACTGCTTTATTGGGCGACGGTTTACTGGGGCAGTCCCGACCGGAATCCGTGGGATGAGCCGGGCTTCCGATTGCAGTGGAACGGCGAAGGCGCGTTGTTTTATCCCGGCAACGAGGCTGGCATTGAAGGCCCGGTGGCGTCGGTCCGGCTGAAATGCCTCCGCGACGGGATGGAAGATTACGAGTATTTCGTGCTGCTGGAGCAATTGGGAGGCAAAGCATTGGTGGACAACCTGGTGCGGACTGCGGCACCCACCTGGGGACAATGGCAGCAATCACCCGACGCGTTGCCAAAGTTGCGGCGTCAGCTTGCCGAAGCCATTTTGCGCCGCATCAAATAAAATCGCCGCTATCGAAAGACGGAGGTTGTTCGTCGGCGTTTGAGCAATTCAACCGCCAAAAGCTCAATCAAACAAGGTCCGTGAACGGCACGTGCGGATCGAGCTGGCGCCAGCGTCCGCAACTCTGTGGCTTTGGTGCTGGACTGGTCCGCTGGGACAGCGTATGTAGGGCTTCATGCGATCCATGACACGGTTCTGCGAAGTTGCTATTGTGGACCCGTTGATTCTGCCTCGCGGTAGAGGCCAACATCGTTGGGCAACGCCGGTTTGCTCTGACGGATCAGCGCGGCCGGCGCTGGCGATAAAAGCCAGATTGTCCAGCCCGCATTAAGCGCCATGCCTTACTTTATTATCTGCCCAATTTATGCACTGCTCTTCGTGGGCTTGCTTCTGGTCTCCGCAGTGCTTTTCTTCATCAAAAGCACACGGTCTTGGAGCTCGTATATCGCCTGTGGGGCGGCCGGCACGATTCCAGGCTTTATCCTCGGAAACATCCTATTTTGGCTTGTTGCGTGGGGGTTGGTTAACTTGATGCTGAAACCCATACATCAGATTCTCTCGGATATTATGAATGGAGCGGCGGCTCCAGTCGTTATCCTCCTTTTTGTCGGTGGCTTGGCCGTCGCAAACATCGGCGGCTGTGTCGCCGGTTTTTTTGCAGGAGTTTGGGTTCGTTCAAAATTCAGAAGAAAAAGTGCCATCGCTCCAACAGTGTGTGAGACACATGATTAAACGGAGACAAGTGTGAAGCCAAAGGTGACACGTTGGCGTGCAGGCGCAACCCATGTTTATTCTGAAGAGTCGCCCCATTTCTTGTTTTCATCATAAGCCAGATTGTCCAGACCACTTCGCCGATTATGTCCATTCCCCCGCCGTTGATTGTTGCCGTTGTAATACTGGTGCTGCTCGCGGTTGCCGCGTCTGTTGTTCGTCTGATTGGCCGGCAACGAACCGCGCAGATCCGCGCGAACACCTACGAAGCGGTTCCGGCTTTGCTCACCCCCGCAGAGCGGTCGTTCTTCGCCGTGCTTCAGCAGGCAGTCGCCTCTGATTATCAGATTTTCACCAAGGTCAGGCTGGCCGACATTGTCCAGCCGGTTCGCAATCCGAACCGGAGTGGTTGGCAGACGGCCTTCAACCGCATCGCCGGGAAGCACGTTGATTTCGTTCTCTGTGATTCGTCGCACTTCGGCGTTGTGGCCGTGATTGAGTTGGATGACCGGACGCACGAGAAATTGGAACGCGGCATCCGTGACAGCCTTGTGGATTCGGCGTTGACGGATGCGCGCATTCCCGTCTGGCGAGTGTCAGCGCGGCAGTCGTATTCGCCCCCGCAGATTCGAGCGCAGGTGCAGGGTTTATTTCGTTCAGGTGAGGGAGCCACCCCCAACGTCGGCGCCCGTTCCGCAGACGGGCCAAGTCATGGACAGCGGACGTTCTGAAGGAATCTTCATCGAGCGCGACGAACTGAGCAGCAGATCGGGCGCGTGGGGGAAGGGTGGCGCTGGCAGCCGGGGGTCAAAGCGTTGATGAGTCGGCGCGGGGTGGCGGAGTTGACGGGGGCGACGCTGGTGGCGGAGTTGGGCGATCTCCATCGGTTTGAGAGTGCGCCGGCGTTGATGAGTTACCTGGGGTTGTGCCCGAGCGAACACACCCGTGGGACGACGCGAAAGCAAGGCGGGATCACCAAGCTGGGCCACGGGATGGCGCGCAAGACGATGATCGAAGCGGCGTGGAACAACAGCCGCGCCCCGCGCATGAGCCGCACGGTGCTGGCGCGGCAAGCCGGGTTGCCCAAAGCGGTGACGGAAGCGGCGTGGAACGCACAAACGCGATTGCATTCACGCTACAAACACCTGACGGGCGTGGGAAAGAAGAAGTCGCAAGTGGGCGGCGGCGGCGTTGGGGCGGGAACTGGCGGGGTTCGTGGGGGCGATTGGAAGGATGGGCCAACCGCGCGCGCTGACGCGTGAAGGGAAGCAGACCGCCTGAGGACGGGAACCAAGACCAAGATCGCTTTGAATAAAAAGACCCAGAATGAAAACCAGCGCCTGGCAGACTTGATCGTGCCGGAGACCGGGCCCCGGTCAGGCGAAACGCTGGAGGGTCGTTTGCGGCGGCAACCCATCCGATCCTCGTGCCTAGACTAAGCAAACCGCCGCGTCGGACCGGGTTCGGTTGATAACTTCGCGTGCCGCGCGAGCGGTGCGCGAGTGGACTCGCGTATCTCAGCCTTGATAACCGCAGGAAGCCCAGCGTTCCTGTCTCCGACCCGATCCAGAAGACGGTGAAGAAAATGCCGGCAGGAAAAGAATGAAAATTTCCGGAGCGCAGACGCACTGTGCGCTTGACAGTTTTAAGCCATATCAACGTCAGAACTAAGCGACAACCGCCCCGCTGTGATAACGCCCGTGACCCTCGACCACCAGAGCGCGTCGCCGAAGCCTGCGACTCTCGAACTGCGAAGCGGGGCGGCTGTTCGCTCCAGTGACCTTGTTCGCATTCACTTCATCCTTTCCTGATTAACAGCCGTGCGCGCCGCCCAGTAAAATCACTCGGTCAACTTCTGACCGGGCTTCGGATAGCCCTTGGGCTGCTCGGTATTCTCATCAACGGTCTGCTTGCCCGGCATCAGCACATAAAGGTGCATATTCGTTTGGAGAAGCACGGTGAAGGCGACGGAGCTGAAACCAAAGAGGCTGCCGTGCGCCTCGCGGTATTTCGGATCCACGTGAAACGCCGAGATATCTGAGAACCGGAATTGTTGCTTGTTCTCTGTCTTGACGAGAATGTCGCCCGAACCGTGCGGGAGGCGACTGAATCGGCTAGGAGCAACTTCAATCTCCTTTCCTGACTGCATACTAGAAACCCAAACCTTGGAGGGCGTTCCGTTCCTGAAGTTCACAGCCATGTTTGTCCGGCAACCGCTCCCCAACGCAAACAGGGTGACACAACACAACACGGTCAAGTTGCGCTTGTTCATGTTCAGTGGGTTTCTTGCTGGCCAGGCTGAATATAGTGCCTGGGGTGGTAGTGTCTGAATGGCCACGGAACGAGAACTCCGGTGAAGCCTCTCCAAATGCTCCCTGAGGTGCCGCTGACGAAGGCGCTCTGGCCACTGTTCGAATCGCAGGCGAACACAAGGCCGAGTCCCATTTTGTATGGCAGGTTGAGCGTGGCATACTCCACAAGTGCATCGCCCCTTCTGCTCGCCAGGAACTGAGTGTTTCCGTGGCCCCAAAAATACAAACCGTGAAGTTCCTTCGCTGCATCTTTTGAAACCAGAAGGGCCTGCAATGCCATGTTGTTCTCCGCTTGGTGGCGATGTTCATCAACGTTGAATCCGCGTCGTCCGAGATACCTGACGCTTGAGTTCCACCGAACCCACCATCGGCCGACGCCTCCCAGGTCGCCCGCCCAATAGGCAACAACAGTGTTCGGGATTTCGAACTTGTCGCACGTGGTCAACCCTTGATTCGCCGACGTTGGCATCGCTGTTCCGCTTACGGGCGTCAGCCAGTTCCGATACTCGGCCGGGTTCAACCCTATGAGACCAGCCAAGTCCGCAACAGTGTCGCCCGCTTCCGGTTCAGCCGGGGCTTTTCCACCGCCCTGTCGGTCCACCTTCCACCGCAATCCGAGGAGGTCGATGTACCAAATCGCATCGTTGCCGACGAAGACGTAAAGATTCTCCCCGCCGACTCGTTCGGTTTCCGTGCTGATGGCATCGTCGTCTGCTCCGGCTTGTGTTACGGGCGTGACGCTACCGCTCACCAACGCGAAGCCGGGCTCCCCGATGGGGTCACGGCTGAGCCAGCGGCCCTGTCCGGGCATGTAGTACGCAAACGCGTTGGTTGCCAGCGTGGCAAACAACAAACCGATCATCATTCTTTTCATTTCAGTTTTTTCCTTTCACGTTGTTCAAGTAGACCTTGAGGAACTTCGAGTCCGGAAACGAGCGTAGGGCAAGGCCGTACGCCTGCGCCGCCTCTGGAAACCGCTGATTCTCCTCCAGACATGCTGCCCGAATCTGCGCGAACACACCCAACTCTTCAGCTGGCGAAAGACTCTTGAGGTATTTCTCGGTCCTCATCTCATCTTCGGTGAATGGATGCGGCCAGCCGCGGTAATACGAGTCCGGTTTGCTGTCCACGCCCTCAATCGCGGTCTCGATGTTGAATCGCTCGCTACCGTCCTCCCATCGGCAAAACAGATGCCCCTTGCAAGCCGCCAGATAAAGCGGATACCCACAGCGCCGGCCAACCGCAACCATGAGCACCGGGAGCGAAGCGCAGCTTCCTTTTCGTTTTTCTGTGAAGCCGTGCAAAAACAGGTCGGCCGAATCGCGGAAGAAGCGCGTGCTGCGGATGTCCGCCATGACGCCGGACGTCACAAGCTCCTTGTTGTAGTCGCCTCCCAAATCCTGCTTGAGCGTGAGCGCCAAATTCACTGCTTTGAACTTCGCGAGGGAGTTGTCGTAGCGGGCCGGATTCTGATGAAACTGCGACAGGTACTTGCGCTCAGCTTGCCTGACCACCTCCGCCCACTGGTTCAGCACCGTCAGGCACTGTCTCACGTCGAGACCCTCCGCGCCCGGCAACCCGTCGGCACAAAGCAAGTTCATTCGGGCAATTTCCACCTTTGCCAACTCCGCCTCCGGCATGGCCATCAACTCGGCGTAAGAGGACGGGCCACTTCGATGCGCCGTGGACGGCGACTGTTTCAGAAGCACGAAGGCGCCGCCACCTATGGCGGCAACCGCAACCGCCAGCGCGACGAATCTTTTGAGCGCGTGCGATTTCATTGCGAACAGTTAAGTGAGCGACAGTTGCCTTGGGGTGTTTGTCGCCATATCATGGCGGGCGTAAAATAACCGATGGGCAAGATGCTGTCAACCCGTGAGTTCGCAAAACCACCCGAATTTTTTGTCGCCTAGCAAGGCGCTAACGCGACAGCGCCCGTTGGGGCGGCTGCCACCCAATCCCAAGTTGCCCTGGCGCCAGCAGGTGGCCGAGGGGAGGCGGGTTTTCCATTATTCGCCGCGGAAGGAAAGGGCGGGCGAAAAGCCAAAGGCGGGAAGGGAGGCCAACCCGGACGTTTCCGAAAAATTCGCCGGACGGGTTCCACCACGGATGAAAAGGACGCTCGATGCGATCACGCCCGCACCGGAGCCGACAACCGCCCCGGCGCCGGGCACCTCACTGAAAAAACCGGCGGAAAACACACCCTCCTCTTGCCGATCCTCATCGGCGCGGCAACGCCTGATGAGCCCACTCCCCACCGCTGCGGCGGGGCAATAACGCGATAAGCGGCCTGGCGGGTCGCCCGTTGGCACCGTTCAGTGGTGGCGCCGGGCGGCGGCAGGCAACCCGGCCGGCCAGGGGGGCCGCCAACCCCGTTGGTTAGGGAAGCACTGATTTAACCACGAATAGACACGAATCAACACGAATATCCCGACCCAAAGCCTTGATTTTATTGGCGTGCATTGGTGGGCCGTCGTGGTTGGTCTGAATTATTCAGCGTTTCCTTAGCTTGGGGCCGCAACCGCCGGGCAAATCATAAGGGATGGCGGGACGTTCTGAAGGAATCTTTATCGAGCGCGCCGAACTGAGCGGCCATCGCGCGGCGGATGGATACGGATGCCAAAGACTGGCGGCGCCAAGTTGGCCACACGGTGCTGTTCTGAAGGGGGTGTGTTGGCGTGGCGCTAGGCCGGTTCGCAGGATTTGAACCCGATACAACCAGGAAAACCTCAAGCTCGGACGGGACGTGAAGTCAGCGAATCCGGAATGCGGTTCCGTTGGGAAACGTCGCCCGCTCCGCCGCAGCCGCGCTTACCAAACAGCCGGCCAAGGCGCGTTTCCCCTGCTCCACCCGATTGGCGGCGCCGGTCAAAGGCAACGACCCCGCGCCATCACAGCCGGGGCGCGGTGCGTCCCAAAGTGATGTGGTCCACGTCCCGCGGGTCCCACGGCTGGCTGTGCAGCGGGTTGGTGCCCACCGACGGGCGTTGCGTGCGGGTGTCGTCGGCCGAGTATTGGGCGTTGAGTTCGCGCAACCGCGATCCCTTCCATTTGATCAGCGACGAATGCCCGTCAAAAAATGAGAAGCCACCGGCGTTATTGTGCCGGTTGGCCGGAAGATTCCAAACCATGGCTTCCCCCTCGCGCATGAATCCCATGGCCCCGTTGTCAATGCTGATCTGGTTTTCCTCAATGAACACCGAGGTTTCCGAGGGATTACGGACGTCCGATTGACGCTGCGCGATCCGGCCCAGCGGATCCAGCGTGGGGTTGCTGCCCAGCCAGACTGACACGGCGTAACTCCGGTTGTGGGGCACGATCGCGCCGCGGCCCACGCCCTGCAAAAAGGCCTTGCTCGCCGGACACCGGTAAATGCCCACCGAGGTGTTGTACGGATACAACACGCCAAACTTGGGATGGTCCTCGTAATCCGCCATGTACTCCTGCACGTTGCCTTTGATCCAGGAATTGGTCGGGTTCACCACGCCGGTCACGGTATTGTCCATGAGGCGGTTGCCGTTTTCGGTGGAGTACATCTCGTAGGCGGTCTGGAGTTGCTTCAGGTTGCTGAGGCAACTGATGCCTTGGGCGCGGGCTTTGGCCTTGCTCAGGGCGGGCAGCAGCATGGCCGCGAGAATCGCGATGATGGCGATGACCACGAGCAATTCAATCAGGGTGAAGCCAGACGCACGGCGGGCGGAACCGTTCCGGCAGCCGCAGGATCGCAAATTGGCGCGCTGTCTTTGATTTTGGATCATAGTAATACGCATAGAATACTCGCCAATTTCAAGGGCAATGCAAGTTTAATTGGCCCGCCGCGAACTGACGCAAATACGCCATGACGCGAACACGTCATTGACTCCGCCCCCTGACCGGCCTATTGTGTGCGGACAACAACCAAACCAATGAAGCAATCGCACTGATATGAAACATCTCACCAATACATTTCGATCCCGATGGAGCCGGTATCTGACGCTGCTCGCCCTGCTCGGCAGCCTGGGCTGGATGCCGCTCGCGCAAGCACAATCGCTCGTCCTCTCAAACCTCTGGAGTGCGGCGGCAGGAACTGAAAGTTACCCATTCCTAAAGAATGACCACAGCTCGCGGGGCCTCGCCTATAATCCCGTCACCGACCACATCCTGGTCCCCAGCCGCACCGGCACCCCCGCCATCCACATTCTGGACAGCACGACCGGAGCAGTGCTGGGCACGCTGCCATACGATGCGGGAATCATTACTGGCGGCAACTTCGCGGTGAACATGATCGGGATCACGGATGACGGTGTCATTTACGTCGGTAATTTGACCACTGACACGACTGGCGCCAACGGTCCGTTCAGGCTGTATCGCTGGGCGGATGAATCCGCCCAACCGGAATTGGTATATTCCGGAGATCCCTCGAACGGGGAGACAGAGGCGAACGCCCGGCGCTTTGGGGATTCCCTGGCGCTCCGGGGCACGGGCACGGGCACCCAGATTCTGCTCGGGACCTTCCTCCCCAACGCAGCTGTGTTGACCACCACCGACGGCACGAATTTCACCGCGACGAGCATTCAGACCGACATGGCCGCCCAAGACGGCCGCTGGGGTCTCGTTTGGGGGGCGGGAAATACGTTTTATGCCAAACAAGGCACGGGTCTGCTGAAGAAATTCAACCTTGATCTGGGCCTCGGGCAGGCCGCCGTGGTTTCCACCATCGCGCTGCCAGGCCTCAACGGCGGCCCGCTGGCGCTGGATTTGGATCGAAATATAGTGGCCGTTGTGGACACGACCGCGCACATGCTGCGATTGTACGACATCGCTGATGTCGCCGCGCCCATTCAATTGGACGCCAAGGATTTCCCGGCGAAAAACAGCAACGGCAACTTCACCGGCGCGATAGCGCTGCGTGACAACCGATTGTTCGCCCTGGAAACCAATAACGGCATTCTCGCCTGCTCGCTGCATGAAGTATATCTGCCGCCCACGATTGTCACCCAGCCAGGCAACATCAATCTCTGGTCCGGAGCGCGGAATTATCCCTTCCGCGTGGAGGTATCCGGCACGCCGCCGTTCAGTTTTCAGTGGCGTTTTCAGGGCGTGGATATTCCCGGCGCCACCGAACAGACGTACGTGCTGCCGGAAGCTTCCGATCCTCAAGCCGGCGCGTACAGCGTGGTGGTCAACAACAACGCCGGGACCGTCACCAGTGCGGACGCTACTCTGACCGTGACCTCGTCGAGCCCTTCGGCGCAGGTCACGAATCTCTGGAACGTGGAAGCCGGCACGCGCCCGTATTTCACCTTCCGGCCCGCGGGGGCAGCCACCGGGGGTTACGGCACCTACGGGGTGGCCATCAACCCGGTGACGACCAACATCATCGTCGCGACCCGGAAGATTCCAACCAACATGCTCGCCGTGCTGGACATCCACACGGGTGAACACAAGCACTACATTGATTACTCCGGCCTGGGCGTGGACCAGATGAACCGGGTGGATGTTGCGGATGACGGCATCGTCTATGTCTGCAACATCGCCACCACCACCGCCACCGCTTTCAAGATTTTTGCCTTTGGGGACGACAGCCCGTCGAACCCAGATCGGTGGCTGGCTTACAGCGGCGATCCCGGCAACGGCCAGACCGCCGCCGACAATGGCTGGGGGACCACGCTTTCCGTACGGGGCGGCGGCATGGACACCGAAATTCTGATCGGCGCGTTGCGCGACACGGCCAGCACCTTCGCCATCCTCCGTCCCGATATAAATTATGCCTTCGACTCCAAACTGATCACCGTATCGGGTGTCAACGCCGGTTGGTGCCGCCTGGGTCTGGACTGGGGGCCGCTGCCGAACACCGTTGTGGGCAAGACCGCCAATGGCAATTTGACGGTGGTCCAGTACGACTACGATGCCGGTACCGGTTCGCTGCTGTATTCTTACCCGCAAACCGTGACGCTGCCCAACATCACCCGGACCGTTCCCTCTTCCTTTACCGGGTTGAAATATGATCCGGCGACCAAACTGTTGGCCGGCCTCCGACATGGCAGTCCGCCCAGCCCGGTGAGTGTGTTGCTGTATGATCTGACGGATTTGAATGCCGGCCCCTTCCTGGCGGATCAGGAACTGTTCCCGACCTACAATGCGGATATCGAGTTCCAAGGCGTGGTGGACTTTGCCAATGGTTATCTCGTGGCGCTCGGAATCAACAACGGGCTGATGGCGTTCAAGGTGGATCCGGAATTCAACAAAATTCCCGTGATCCTGACGCAACCCGCCGACGCCACGGCATACCTCGGCACGGTGGCCAGTTTCAGCGTCGTAGCGGACAGCCCGACCGGCCTGAATTACCAATGGTATTTGGATGGCCAGATCCTTCCGGGAGCCACGGATGCCACGCTGAACCTGACGGATATACAAACCAGCCAGGCGGGTGTTTACACCGTGCGCGTCTCCACCGGTATGGGTGACGGCTACCGCGAAAGCCGTCCCGCCACGCTCACGGTGCTCGAACCGGTTCAGACGGGCGTGATCACCGATCTCTGGTCGCTCGCGCCGGGCAGCCGATCCTACCTGAACACTGACTACAACGAGTACGGCATGGCCTTTAACCCGGCCAACTCCAACCTGATCGTGGTCAGCGTGGTCGGCGGCTATCCCACTGTGGCCGTGCTGGATGCGTTGACCGGCGATGACCGGCACATTCTGGATGTGACCACCATCAGCGGCACCGGCAAACTTCTGCACAAGGTTGACGTGGCCGATGACGGTGTGGTCTATGCCGGCAACCTGACCACTGCGGCGGGCACCAGCCCGTTCAAGCTTTATCGCTGGGCGAACGATGCCGCCGACACGGTGGCGTCCGTGGCCTTCGAAGGCGATCCCACGCCAACCGTTTCCCCCGGAAAAGGCTGCGGCTATACGCTTGACGTGCGCGGGGCCGGCGTGGACACAGAAGTCTTGGTCGGCATGGGAGCGTGGGGCGCGACAACCAACACCGTCTCGATCCTGACGACGACGGATGGCGTCAACTTCACCGCCAACGAGATCTGGGTGACCAACGCCCCGGCGGGCTTCTCCCGATTGGGATTGTGCTTCGGCGAGGGCAACACCTTCTGGGGCAAAGCGTGGCGCGATGAAGCCGTCGCGCTGGGCCGCCTCTACTTGGTGGAATACGACTTGGCCGCGCGCTGCGGGGCGGTGATCCAAACCTACGAAACCACCCAGGTTTCCAGCACCATCACCAGTCTGGCGTACCAGGATGAGTTGAAGCTCCTCGCCGGAATCGCCCGGGATGATCAAAAGAACGTCATGCTCTACGACGTGTCGAATCCCGGCGCCGGGCCGCAGTTGTTGGACCAGCTCCTGTTCCCGACGTACAACCCCAGCGTGGAAGCCAACGGCGAACTCGACTTCGGCGGCAACACCTATCTGTTCGCCCTGAACGAAAACAACGGCATCATGGCGTTTGTCATTGATCCCGCCTACCAGCCGCCGGCCACCGCGTTCAAGATTCTGAACGTGGTCGCCGCCAACGGCGACATCACCCTCCAGTGGGAAGCCCAGGCGGGAAAGAAATACCAGGTGCAGTATGCCACGGCGGTGACCGGCGGCTGGACGGACCTCGGCGACGAAATCACCGCCACCGAGGCCACCGCGTCCTACAAGGATACGGCGCCTGCGGATGACGCCCGGTTCTACCGCATCTTGGTGAAGTAGTCTCCTTTGACTGAGCACCCGCCGTCAGCGTCCGTGCTGACGGCGGTTTTTTCTTTGGCGAACGCGGCGGCCGGGCAAGCCGCCACACGCGCCGGCTAGACGGGGTCACCCGTTCCCGGGCACGATCTTGCCCAGCACCACCGCGCGCCGCGCCCCGGTGCTGCCGATCACATTGGAAGGCTGGCCGTGCAAAGTCGCATGAGCGAGGACGGCGAACGCGAGCGCTTCTTTTGCGGAGTCGGGAATGCCAAAATCTTCGTGGGTCCGTAATTCCGCGTGCGGCACCCGCTCGGCCAGCAGCCGGCGCAAGGTGGGATTTTTTGCCCCGCCGCCGCCCAAGATGATTTGCACCCGGGCCAACTCTGCCGCCGTCAATCGGGGAAACACAAAACGCCGGTACGCGTCGGCAATCGTCTCCGCGGTAAACGCCGTGGCGGTGGCCACGATGTCGTTTGGGCTCAGCTTCCGTTGGCGGGCCCGGGTTAGAAATCCGTTGACAAACGGCTCCCCAAACTCCTCGCGCCCGGTGGTCTTGGGCGGGCGGCGCCGGATGAAAGGATGTTTCAAACACTCGGCCAGCAACGCCGCCGATACCCGCCCCCGCGCCGCCAGCCGCCCCCCGCGATCATAGGTCAACTTGCCGCCGGTAAGCTGTGTCACCACCGCGTCCATGATCATGTTGCCCGGGCCGGTGTCGAACGCAAGCACGTCGGTGATCGCGGCGCGGGGCGGGAGGAACGTCAAATTCCCGATGCCGCCAATGTTCTGGACCACACGCGGACGGGTGGCATGCGTGAACAACGCCCAATCGGTGTACGGCACGAGCGGCGCCCCCTGCCCGCCGGCGGCCATGTCGCGCACCCGGAAATCCGCCACCGTCGTAATCCCGGTCCGCTCGGCGATAACGCACGGCTCGCCGATTTGCAGCGTGGAGGGATGCCGGGCGTGCGGCAGATGATGCAGCGTCTGGCCGTGGGAGCCGATGGCCGCCAGGTGCCCAGGACGCAAGCCCGCCCGACGAATGGCCGCCAGCGCCGCCGCCGCAAACCGTTCCCCCAGTGCGAAGTTTAATTCGCAAATCTCCGCCACGCCGCCGTGCAGACAAGCGCGCAACACTTGTTGCCGGAACTTCGCGGGAAAGGCCACGTGGACATGCGCCTGCAACCGGGCGCGCAAGCCCCGGCCTTGACCCTGCAGATGAACGACCACGGCATCAATGCCGTCCGCCGACGTGCCCGACATGAGGCCGACATAAAAACCGCCGCGCCGGGATGTTGCCTGGTGTCGCATGCCGCCAGACTACGGCAAGCCCGCGCGGGCTTGAAGTGGATTTTGCGGGGGCGCAACGTTGCGTTTCGGCGGGCATCCGCTATCTTGCGTCCGTTGCCCTCCCCGGACATTCCGTCCGGGCCGGCCACCAGATAATTGAACGCATGAGCACATTGACCAACGCCACCGCTATCACGGACAAAACCCGTGAGCTTTGCCAGATCATCCTGGATCATCCCATCTTCCAAACCGCCCAAGCGCGCATTCAGGCATTCGTCGCCAACGATCAGGCGCGGACGCAGTACGAAACCCTGGTGGACAAGGGGCAGGAACTCCGCCACCGCCAGCATCACGGCGAGACGCTGGGCGAAGCCGAAGTGCGGGCTTTTGAAACCGAACGCGAAGCCTTGTTGCGCAATCCGGTGGCGCGCGGATTCGTTGACGCGCAATCGGAATTGCACGAATTACAGCATGCCATCGAACAACAAGTCGCCCTGACCTTCAAACTCGGGCGTCTGCCCACGCCCGAGGATTTGGCGAATCAATCGTGCGGAGACGGCTGCAGTTGCCATCACCACTAAATCGCGAGGACAGAACAATCGAGGTCCGCGCTGTCGGCGCGTCCTGAACCATTCCAGGAAAAGACGGATGTCGGAAAAAGAAAAATGGTACCCCGGCCAGGACTCGAACCTGGGACCAATTGATTAAGAGTCAACTGCTCTACCAACTGAGCTACCGAGGCACCCCATTGCGGAGAGAAGATTGGGGTTCCGGTCTGGGTTGTCAAGCGCGCCATTCTGTTCATTCCTCGCGCCCCGTTGACCGCCCGCGCCGGGCATAAAAAACCGTTGGCGTTTGCGCTCGCCTCGGGGCGGATCATGCCGGACAATGCGCGCATGGGATTGCCCGCCGATTATCACATGCACACGCCGCTGTGCCGTCACGCCACCGGCGAGCCGGAGGATTATGCGCGACACGCCTTGCGCCTCGGCCTCACGGAAATCGGTTTTGCCGATCATGCTCCGATGGCGCGCGACGATTTTGATGACTGGCGGATGCGCCGCGACCAACTCGCGGTCTATGTGGAGAAGGTCCGCAAAGCCCAACGGGACTTCCCCGCCCTCACTATCCGGCTGGCCTTGGAAGTGGATTATCTGCCGGGACACGAGGATTGGATTCGCGACTTGGCGGCGCAGCACCCGTGGGATTACCTGATCGGGTCCGTGCATTATGTGACCGAAACGTGGTCGGTGGACCATCCCGGCCAGCTTCAGGAATGGGCGGCGCGCGAGGTTTTCGATGTCTGGGCCGAATACTTCCGGCGACTGACGTTGCTGGCGGAATCCAAACTCTGCGACATCATCGGACACGCTGATCTGCCGAAAAAGTTTGGACACCGGCCCGACCGCGATTGCACCCCGTTGTTCACGGCCATGCTCGACGCGGCGCGGCGATCGAATTGCGCCATTGAACTCAACACCGCCGGCCTGCGCAAAGATTGCCGGGAAATTTATCCCAGCTCCGAAATCCTCCGGCTGGCCCACGCGCGCGGAGTGCCGATCACGTTCGGGTCGGACGCTCATGCCCCGGAGGAAGTCGGCCTGAATTTTTCCGAAGCGGTGGCACTCGCCCGGCAGATGGGCTACACAACGACCTGCCGCTTTGTCCGCCGGCAACGCCAGTTCGTGCCGCTGCCCTGACGTTCCGGAATTCCTTCCGCCCGCTCATCGCGGATCCGGACGGAGACGCCGATGATGCCATTCCGGCCGGCCATATTTTTCCTGAATCAAGGCGTCCACCGCGGCCAGGGGCGGCGACCCAAACGCCTCGTCGGCCTGCCAAGCCTCCCGTAACGCGCGTTTCACCGTTTGCCGGTCCGCAGGCAGATTCCGGATAAACTCCCGATGCGGACGGTTTTGCCGGTAATCCGGCTGCCGGCTGGGCATGCGCAACACGGCCTCCACCAACGCCAGATCAAAGTCCAACAACACGGTCCCGTGAAATAAAAGGCAATGACGTTTCCGGCGCTGAGCGTTCCCGGAAAATTTCACCCCCTCCAGCGCCAGATCGGTGTGCCCCTCAACGCGCGGCGCAGAGGCAAGCCCCCCCAGCGCGGCGCGCAACGCAAGCGCGTGGCGTTCCATCACAAATTGGTTGGTGCTGGAGATGTTGCGGGTCGGACCCCCGAGGGTGATGCGCAGGACCACGCTGTAATTCAAACACCCCGGTCCTTGCACCACCGTCCCGCCGCCAGAACAGCGCCGCAAAATCGGGATCCCCCGGCTGGCGCAGGCCGCTTCATCCACTTCGGCGGCCACCTCATTCGCGTATCCCACCACGACAAATGGCCGCGACACCTCCCAAAAACGCAGCACCTCCGCCCCGGACTGTGCCTCGCCCCAATCCAGTAACGCTTCATCGGCGGCGAGATTCGCCTCCGGCGTGGGCAACGTCCAATCCAACCATTTCATCTTGTGCGCTGCAGAATAGAAGGTTGCCGCTCCAAAAGCGACTCGAAGCGCGACATTCGTCAACGATGCTCCAGCCCAAGCAGTCGGCTCAGGGATTTTCGGTCACTGGAGGTGCGGTATCCTTGAAGGCTTTTTTATTTTGATCTCACGCATCGCAGCGCATACTGAAGCGCATGAATGCCAAGTGGCCGTTTTGGATTTGTCGTGTAATCGTGCTGGGGTGGATCGCGCTGAGTGGCGCGCCAGGACAATCGGCGTCGACGACCGACGCCTTGAGCGCCGGGTTCGCCCGATTCGACATCACACCGGATCTGCGTCTCAGCAACTGGATCACTCACCAGCCCTACGGCGAAATGCTCGAACCGGTTTATGTGCGCGCCTTGGTCCTGGCCCAGGGCACCAATCGGTTCGCCTGGCTCTCGTGGGAGCTTCTTTATCCCATGGAAGGCGCCGTGTCCACTGTGCGTCAACGGATCACCCGCGAGACCGGCATCCCCGGACTGCACATTCTAGTTACCGCCACGCACAATCATTCCGCGCCGTGGTCGCCGATTTTTGACACGCCGCTCACGCACACCGAGCAAAAGGTGCTGGAATCTTTCCTAACGGATCCGCTGTATCCAGCGTGGACGGAAAAACTTTTGGAACTTTCGGTCCGGGCGGTGAAACAGGCGGACGCCACGCGCCGGCCCGCCACGCTGGCCTTGGGGCGCGCCTACGCGGGGGACCAGATTTTCAATCGCCGCCCCCGCAAACCCGATGGCACGGTGCAAGGCATGGCCACGCCGGCCAATCCCTACGTGCTGCCGGACGGCCTGCGTTTTGCCCCGGTGGATCCCACGATGTCGGTGCTGGTACTGTGCGACGCGCAACACCAAATCATCGGCACGGTGTTCAGCCTGCCCTGCCACGCGGTTTCCATTTATCCCACTTACAACGGGATTTCCTCGGATTGGGCCGGAACGGCGGCCACGGCCCTCAGCCAGGCGTTGGGCGGCGAAGCCCTTTTTCTGCAAGGCTGCGCCGGAAACATCGTTCCCGCGCGCCGGGGCCTCGCGGCTCGGGATGAAATGGTCAAGGTGCTGGTGGACCGCGCGGCGGACGCGGCCAAGTGCGCGCAAACCTTGGACACCCAACCCCGTCTGCAAGTGGCGAGGGAATGGGTGCAAGCGCCCGTGACCAAAACGGTGCGCCACGACACCGGGCGGAATCATTTCACGGCGGAAGTGCAAGCCCTCTGCTGGGGCGACCTCGCCTTGGTGACCTTGCCGGGCGAGCCGATGATCGAACTCGCCCTGGCGATCCAAGCCCGCTCGCCTTTTCCCCACACGATTATCATCGGTTACGCCAACGGTTACGGCGTGCAATACGTCGGGATGCCCGGAGAAAAAGCACTCGGCGGCTACGAAGTCGGCTCCCGCAATTTGGGGACGGATGAATGTGGACAACTGCTGGTGGACGCGGCGGTGCGATTACTGGAGCAACAAGCGAAGGCAAAGCAAACCACTGGTCCAACGACCGCTCCCTCCCGGGCGTCCGGTGGCTGACCGGTCGTTACGGAGGCGGCAAAACGAACCGCCAGATGGGACGGTCCACCCGGCATCCGAGGCTTTGTTGCAATCCTTTGAAAAAAGCCGGCCAGGCGCCCGGTTCCACGGTCACTGACGGCGCAAAAGGGTTGAACGCAAACACGATCACCCGCCCTTGCCCCAAACGGCGTGAAATGATGGCCGGCGTTCCGTCCGGATAATTCGCCACGATTTCGGCATCGGTGTCCGTCACGGCAAGGACGCAAGGTCCGGCGACATCGTAAGGATCAGTTTCGAGCAAGGGCAAAGTCGCTCCCGCTTCAAGCCCGAAGGCTGGTGACGCCATTGTGATTTGGGTGGCTGACGATGGCCCTGCCGGGTTGCATCCCAGAATACGTGTCTGCGCCGCGCGGGTGGCGTTGCCGGCCAGGTCGAAGGAAAAGGCTTCCGGATCACCGCAAACCAGCACCCCGCCCGCCCGGACGTAGTCTTCAATCCGCTGCGTCGCCGTGGGCGTCATGTATTTGGCGGCGGGCAGATAAACCACCTTGTAGCGGTCCAGACGAACTTCATCGCGTTCCAAAGGGGCATCGCCCACGAACTGAAACCACGACCCCGCCTGCTCGCCGATCAACGCGTGCGCGGCGTAGAGTTGATCGCCGCCGGTATTCGCGCCGTGGCTCATGTGGGTGTAAAGCGTGTAAAGAATCGCGGTGTCCGGATCGTCCGGGAGTTGGACGCGGTTGAGCCGGGTGAGGACGCGGGATAAATGCAGCATCATCCGCCATCGCTCCGGTCGCGTCTGTCGCGGCCGGTCCAGCGTGTAATAATCAATCGCCGACGCCCCGCATCGAATCGCCTGGCTGACCCATTCCCGCAAATCTTCGGGCTGCATGGCATAGCCGGCGTAGTCAAACGCCTGGACGATAATGCGCACCGGTTTGCCGGTGAGATCTGTCATGAATTTGGCGCCAAAGCCGTGGTTGAAAACGCCCCGACCCCGCAGCTTGGCTTTGCCGGGCACGGCCGCCGCGTGACGCGCTTCCGCCGAACTGGCGTAAGGATCGAGTTCCACCAGATCACTGCAGGCCGCAAAGCCGGTGTAATCGTACGGGACGAACCGGCTCATGAACCAGAAATTGGCCGCCGTATAACGCGCGCCGGGATGCGCTTCATGCAAGGCGTCATACAACCGCTTCCGGGTGGCGATGAACTGGTCGCTCATCCACCGGTTGTAAGCAATCCAGCGCAGCGGTTTGTCGGGATCGGTTTGAAACGACGGCGACTGGGGTTGCGGCGCGGCGAATTTGCCGTGGCCGTAGCGTTGCCGGACTTGTGCCGCCATGGCGGTCCCGTAAGCGCCCCACTGTTCCGGTTGGCCTTCGGGGAGATGAATCGTCGGCTCGTCCCGGCCGTAATAAACGCCCACAAAAGGCAAATCCCGCAACTGCTTCCCCAGCGCCCGCAGAATGTTTTCCTGCGCCTCGACATATTTCGGCTCCACCCAGGAAAGGATGGGCGGCTGGCCTCGCGCCACGGCGGCGGGATTCAGAATTTCCGCGCCATTTTTTATCCCCGCGGCTAGGGACGCGCTGCCCTCGCTCCAAACGTCAAACTTCACGCCGTACCGCCGGAATTGCTCCGCGTGAAATGCCGCCGTCCGGGTCGGGCCCGCGCCATCCAGGCGCGCGGGCAGATCCAGAAATCCCATGCCCGCCTCGCCGGCTTCCTGAAAAATTTTCCGGACTTCCCGCTGCCACTGCGCCTCGTCCTCGAACCCGGGAAGTGGACGCCCGCTTTTATCGGTGCGCTTCAAATCGTGCGTCCAACAAACCACACTGTAGTTCCCCGGCTGCGCGCCGAGGAGTTCCCGGAAAAGAGGACGGGCCGTCCGCTGACGCATGCCCTGCCAGGGATCAGGCAGGGGCACCAGACCGGCGGGCTTTTCGGTGGCCGTCAACGAGACATCGTCCAGCCACAGAATCGAGCCGGCCGCCGCGCTGAACGACACCTGACAGGTGGCCGCGATCGGTGCGGGCAGGAATACCCGGTGGAACCCGGTCCATGCCGCCGCATTGGTGCCGGCGGGTTCAATTTTCCACGTCTGAAATCCCGCGCTGCGAAAGCCGCCCTCCTTCGTATTGAAAGAAAGAGTGACCTGCCCCGCCGGGTTCTCCCCCTCGAGCCGGTAGCTGAAACGCAAGGCGTACGCCTGATCCGGCGACAGGCCGCATCCGAAATAGAGCGCGTTATGGCCGGGTTGAAGGCGTGCGGCGTGACGACCGTGCGGCGCCTGGCCTGCCTCCAGCGTGATTAGGTTCGCGTCCCGTCCCCAACGGGTCCATCCGGAAAAACCCTCTTCGAACCCGGAGGGCGGGGCCAAATTATCGGCGCCGCCCGCCATTGCGGCGGAGGCGATCAACCCCGCCAACCGCAGCCAGCGCCTGATCAGGTTCAAATACGTCATCGTCTCACGGCTCACCGTTTGGCCAATCCGCTCCCGTTTTGTGTTCACGCGTACTGTGCCCCGCCGAGGGGCCGCTTAAAAGTGGAAAACACAAGGACGACATGCCAGCCTGCGTTCTCTGGCGCACCCTCCGCCAAAACTGGCGACAATCGGCGGGGGGATTTCAGCTTTTCAAGCGCCCGGTCCTGGCCTACGTTTTCGCGTCATCACCCGAACCATGCCGAGTGTTTACATCAAAACGTACGGTTGCCAGATGAACGAGCGCGACAGCGAAGCCGTGGCGGCGCAACTCGTGGCCCGGGGTTATACCCTCGCGCCCAACGAAGCCACGGCGGACGTGATCCTGCTCAACACATGCAGTGTGCGCGATCACGCCGAACAAACCGCGCTCAACAAAATGACCAGCCTCACCGCGGAAACCCGCCGGCGCGGCCAGGAGGTGGTCCTAGGTTTCCTAGGCTGCATGGCGCAAAGCCGCGGACAATCTCTGGTGGACCGGTTGCCGGACGTGGACCTCGTGCTGGGCACCCAGAAATTCCATCGCACGGCGGATTATCTGGACGACCTGTTGGCCGCCCGGTGCGATAAAATTGTGGACGTGGCCGCGGAAGCCGGGAGCGAGGCAACGATTCGCGAGCATTTACTCAACGGCCGGGGCGCCAAAGCCGTCACGGCTTTCGTCAGCATCATGCAGGGGTGCAATCAGCATTGCACCTTTTGCATCGTACCGCAGACCCGCGGTCCCGAACGCAGCCGCCGCATCCCCGACATCGTGGCCGAGGCCCGGGAACTCGTTGCGCGGGGCGTCAAAGAAATCACGCTGCTGGGCCAGATCGTGACCAGTTACGGCAAACGCGATCTCCCGCCGCGCGCCGGTCAGTCCGCCTTCGTGCAACTCCTCGAGGCGGTGCATGCGATTGAAGGGCTGGAACGCATCCGGTTCACCTCGCCGCATCCCAAAGGATATGGCGCCGATCTCGTGGCGGCTTACGGGCGGCTTCCCAAACTGGTCGAGCACGCGCACCTACCCGTGCAGAGTGGCAGTGACCGCGTGCTGAAACTCATGCACCGCGGTTACACGCGGGAACGCTTTCTGGAAATCACACGCCAGTTGCGGCAGGTCCGGCCGGCAATCGGATTGAGCACCGATTTCATCGTCGGTTTTCCCGGAGAAACCGAGGCGGATTTTGCCGCCACACTGGCGCTGGCCCGCGAGGTGGAATTTGACCAGGCGTTCATCTTCAAGTATTCGCCGCGCCAGGACACACCCGCCGCGTCCATGCCGGGGCAGGTGCCCCTCGAACTCCGCGAGGAACGCAACCAGCAATTGCTGGCCCTGGTCAATGAGATCGCCGCGCGCAAGTATGCCGCGCTGGTGGGCCGGCAAATGCAAATCCTCGTGGAAGGGCCCAGCAAGAGAAATCCCGCCCGGCTCGCCGGCCGCACCCGCTGCAACAAGATCGTGGTCTTCACCGGCAGCGACCGCCATCGCGGACAACTCCTCGACGTGCGCATCACCCGCGCGGGCGCCTTCACGCTCTACGGCGATCCGGCGGTGATCAATCTGTAAGCCGCGCGCGCCGGGTCACGGTTTCGCCGCCGCTTTATCCGCCGCCTTGCGGACCGGCGGCGGTTGGATCGGCCAACGCTTCGAATCGTGGCGCGCCTCCTTCAAGAGCGCTTCCAGTTGGGCGACGATTTCCGGGTGTTGTTCGGCCACGTCCTGGCGTTCACCCGGATCGGTCTTGAGATGGTAAAGGGCCAGGGGAGCTTCCGCCTGCGGACGTAGGACTTTCCATTCCCCGCGCCGCAGGGCCTGCTGGAATCCGCGCTCATGAAATTCCCAGTAAAAATAGTCGTGCCGGTTCGTTTGCGCGCCCCCGGTCAACAAGGGGAAGATGGAAATCCCATCCAAATCCTTCGGCGGCGTGGTCATCGCGATCTCCGCCGCCGTGGGCAAAAAATCCCAGAACGCCCACGGAAAATCGCTCACCTGCCCCGGACGGATGCGCGCCGGCCAACGCACGATCATCGGCACGCGGATGCCACCCTCGGTCAAGTCGCGTTTGTGCCCGCGGAACGGCCCCGCGCTCTGGAGAAACTTGGGATCCACCCCGCCCTCGCCGTGCGGACCGTTGTCGCTGGCGAAAAACACCACGGTGTTGGATTCGATTTTCAATTCCTGCAACTTCGCCAACAGACGACCAATATCCGCGTCCATGCGGGTAATCATGGCGGCTTTGTTGCGTTCCGGCGCCGGCCACGGCTGGTTTTCATACGGCGCCGCGCTCGGCACCTGCATCCCGTTGCCGGACCGGCGGCCTTCTTCGTTGTTGGCATGCGGGGTGGTGTAGGCGAGGAAAAGGAAAAACGGTCGGTACCGATTGAACTGATCGGGTTTGTTGATCCGGACGAAATTGAGCGCGGCCTTGGTGCAGAGGTCGGGGATATACAATCCCTTGGCGCCGCCCTGGTTTTCCAGCAGGGACAGTTTGTCATCAAACCCCGTGGCGGGATCGTAGCGCCACAGGAATGTCGGGTAATAATTGTGGGCGTGGACGTTTTCCAAGTAGCCCACGAATTCGTCGAATCCTTTCTTTTGCGGCACGCCCGGCTGGCCGCGGTCGGCCAGGCCCCATTTGCCGATCAAACCGGTGCGGTAGCCCGCCGCTTGGAGCACCTCCGCCACAGTCGTTTCCTCCGGCAACAACGTGCCGCCGGATATGTTGCCGCGCAAATTCAGGTGCCCCGTGTGCCGCCCCAGCATGAGCGCGGCCCGCGAGGGCGTGCAAACGGTGCTGCCCGCATAACAATCCGTGAACCGGATGCCTTCCGCCGCCAACTGATCCAGGTTGGGGGTCTTGATGTGGGGAGATCCGTAACAGCCGAGATCGCCGTAACCCAAATCATCCGCGAGAATGAAAATGATATTGGGCCGCCGCGGTGCGGGCGGCGGATTCGTGACCGTCTGGGCGGTCAGGGAGAGCGCCAGCCCGCCGAGGACCAACGCCGCCCCCAGGATTCCGCCGCGCCGGCCCCAATGTCCCATGGAAAAACGCCAAGTCATGATGCCGCGGATTCTGGACCCGCCGCCGCCCGCAAGGCAATGCGCAAGTTGGCCCGCACTTTACGGTTGCTTTTTCGCGCGCCTAAGCGGCTTGATATCGGTGATGCCAGCAAGCGAAGACAGTCAAGCCGCGCCGCCGCCCAAGCCGCCGGCCAGCACGACCGCGAAACCCGACCGCCCCGGGCGGGGTCGGGGCCGCCGCGGCAGCAGTCGGGCCCCCCGTCCGCCGCGTTCGTCAGCGACCGAAACGCCCGCCGCCAGCGACCCCCAAAAAACTTCCCCTCCGGAAAGCAAGGTCCCGGCGGCCACTGCGTCGGAAAAATCATCACCTTCCGCTCCGGCGACTCCCGCCCCTCCGCCGCCGCGAAAATCACCACCGGCTTCGCCGCCGCGTCGCGATGCCCTGGCCAGTGCCATCGGCCACGCGCAGCACATCCTCAAGGAATTGCGGGAGGCCTTGGCGGAGATGGAGGAAGTGCTCGAGCTGTTGGAACTCGCCCGGAAACAGAAACTCGAAGACGAACAGCAGATTGCCACGTTACGGCGGGTGTTGGAGCAATTGCACCGCAGCCGTGAACAAACCGCAACCCGACCGTCCCGTTCCTCCAAGCCCCCGGCGTCCGCCCCGTCCAAATCCTCTTGAGCTGCCCCCGACCGCAGATCGGTTGCCTCGTCCCCGGTTGGACCATGATTTTCCGTTGCCCGTGACCGCGCGCGTTTCTTCCCGCGATCCCCATCCGCTCTGGCAAGCCGCCCGTACGTTGGCCGCGGCCCTCAACCGGCTGGAGTATGAAGCGCCCGTCACCCACATCTACAATCCCCTCGATTACGCCGGACGCACTTACGCCGAATACCTGCGGCGCTTTGCCGCGCCACCCAAGCGGGTCGTGTTTCTCGGCATGAATCCCGGTCCGTTTGGCATGGTGCAAACCGGCGTGCCGTTCGGGGAAGTCGCGGCGGTGCGGGATTGGCTGGGGATCACCGTCGCGCTGGGCAAACCCGCGCGCGAACATCCGAAACGCCCCATCGAAGGCTGGGCGTGCCGGCGCTCGGAAGTCAGCGGGCGGCGGCTCTGGCAATTCTTCGCCCAACGGTTCGGCACCGCGGAACGTTTTTTCACGGAACACTTCGTCCTGAATTACTGTCCGCTGGCCTTTCTGGAAGCGAGCGGGCGCAACCGGACACCGGACAAGCTGCCGATGGCGACCCGCAAGCAATTGTTTGCCGCCTGCGACGAACACCTGCGCGCCGCCATCCGCTTTTTGCGACCGGAATGGGTGATCGGCATTGGGGATTTTGCCACCCAACGGGCGGAGACCGTGCTTGCGGATGCTCCCATCAAAATCGGGAAGATTTTGCATCCCAGTCCCGCAAGCCCCGCGGCAAACCGCGATTGGGCCGGACAAGCGCAGGCGCAATTGCGGGCGCAGCGGGTCTGGCGTTGAACAAACGCGCGGTCCGGCCGACGCCGCCTCCGAGGGCCCCGTCAAGCATCGAGGGCCGCGAGCACTTCCGCCGCGTGGGTCTCGGGTTTCACCGTGGACCAAATCTGGCGGATCCGGCCATCCGCGCCGATGAGGAAGGTCACCCGGTGCGTACCCTGGTATTTGCGGCCCATGAATGTTTTCTCGCCCCACACCCCGTAGGCTTGGACGATGGTCCGGTTCTCATCCGCCAGCAGCGGAAACGGCAGCGCGTATTTCGCGGCAAACCGTTCGTGGGATTTCACCGGATCCACACTCACGCCCAGCACCACCGCGCCCCGCTTTTCGAACGCGGCATGCGTGTCACGAAACGCGCACGCTTCACGAGTGCAACCGGGCGTATCGTCTTTGGGATAGAAATACAACACCACGGGCCGGCCTTTGAAATCGGCCAGCGACACCCGCGCGCCGGCATGGGTTATCGCCGAGAAAGCCGGGGCCGGGTCGCCGACTTTCAGTTTGAGGGAAAGACGTTTGCTCATGCCTCATCATTTCCCAGCGACTCCCGGCGCACAACTCCATCTCTGACCGCCGGCCCAGCGCGGGTTTGCATTCTCGTTTTACGTGACCCATACTCCGGTCCGACCTGTCTTATGATGGTGCTGCCCATTGTCATCCGGGAACTGCGCGTTGCCACGCGGCACAAGCGCACCTACCAATTGCGGACCTGGGCGGCGGGCGCCATGGTGGCAATCAGCGGGCTGTTTTTTTTGGCCGCAGGCCCCATGGCCGACCCCCAACGCATGGGCGACGCGTTGTTTCAAACCCTCAACGGCGGTCTGTGGGTCTGGGGCCTGTTCGTCGGCCTCGCGTTGACCGCGGATTGCTTGAGTGAAGAAAAGCGCGCGGGCACGCTGGGATTGTTGTTCCTCACCGACTTGAAAGGCTACGATGTGGTGCTGGGCAAACTGACAACCCACGCCATCAAGGCGTTCTATTCCCTGATTGCCGTGCTGCCGGTGCTGGCGTTGCCGCTGCTGCTCGGCGGGGTGTCGCTCAATGAATTTCTCCGGCTGACCCTCGTGCTGGTGAACACGCTTTTCCTTTCTTTGAGCATCGGCCTCGGTGTCTCCACGCTGAGCCGTCAAGCGCGGAAGGCGCTGGGCGTGGCGGTGTTGGTCATGCTGGGCTTTACGGCGGGCGCCCCCGTCTTGGGCGCCTGGTGGAGTGAAAAAACGCATCAGCCCCTGATCCTGGAGGTGGTGGCGTTACCCAGTCCGGGGTGGGCTTACTACTCCGCCTTTGACCATGCGTATCGGGCGCGCCCGGTAGGGTTTTGGGCGTCAAACGGGGTGATTCATGCGCTGGCGTGGGCTTGGCTGGGGCTCGCCTGCCGGACGGTGCGAAACACCTGGCAGGACCGCCCGAAAGCCACCGTCGGACCATGGATTCGCTTACGACAGCGGTGGACGCTGGGCCGCCCGAAACAACGTGAACGACTGCGCCAGACGCTGCTGGCGGTTAATCCGTATTTGTGGCGGGTGGAACGCCAGCGGTGGAAATCCTGGGTGGTATGGCTGGGACCAGTCGTGGTTGCCCTGGTCTGGATTGTCACCACGCTGAAGGAGGGCAGCAATTGGATCGGACCGCCCGCGTATTTCACGACCGCCATTCTGTTGATGATATGGATCAAGCTGGGCATTGCGGTGGAGGCTGGGCAGGCATTCTGCGAGGACCGGCGGAGCGGTACGTTGGCTCTGCTGCTGACCACGCCGTTGACCGTGCGCGAAATCGTGCGCGGCCAGGGCCTCGCCCTGCGACGACAGTTCCTCGGACCGCTGGGGATGACGTTGGGGGTGAGTTTTTTGTTTCTGCTGCTGACACTGGCGGATCATTCCGTGAGCGACGAACATTTCGGGCTGACGGCACTCTGGGTGGCCTTGATGGTCTTGCTGGTGGCGGACAGCCTGGCCCTCGCCATCCTGGGAATGTGGATGGGGCTGAAACACCGGAACATCAATCGTGCGGCGGGCGCCACGATTAGCCGCCTTCTCGTGCTGCCGTGGATGATTTACATCTTGGGAATTAGAGCGCTACCATGGGCACTTTATGCGACAGGAATCTCCTCGATACTGTGGGCAGACCTCTACAGTGGGTGGTTTTTTCTCGGATTATGGTTTTTCCCCGGGCTGCTGGCGGATGCCCTGTTCGGCGTGTGGGCCTGGCGCAAGTTGCACGAGGAGTTCCGTCGGGCCGTTGGCGAACCATTGCCGGCGGCGGTGCCGTGGTGGCGGGTCATTGCCCAACAATTCCGCCGCCCACCGTCCCCGCCCGCGTCGCCGCAGTGATTCCGGGCCAATCTTCAGGGAGTGTCCCCGCGACCGTTTCCGCCGGCGGGAACAAACCGGATGCTCGCTACCAACTCCACGGGCAGGGGTTCGTCCGGAGCCGGGAGCAGGTTGCGCGCGCGATACTGCAGGCGGACCTGGCGTGTGCCCGCCGGCGGTTGGCCCCGCCCGGTGACCGGGAGCAGCACGGTTCGTTGCGCGGGCAGCGTGAGCTGTCGCGGAATGTGGAGGTCGGCCGGGTTTTTCATCCGCTCCAGCACGAAATCCACGCTCGAGTTATTGTAAAGCTGAAGGCACGCCCGACCGTGACCGGTCACGGTGGCCGAGGTATTGAACACTTGGATGGCGCCCTCGAAAAGCGGACGGAGAAAACGGGCGTCGCCCAAAAGCCGCCCCGCCCACAGCACCGCCGTGCGCCGGGCGAAGAGGGCTTCCTTGATTCCGTCCAGCGTGCGCTCGCGGACGAAAACCAACGTCATGGGGCGCAAGTCGCGGGGATGCGCATAATAATCCAGAGGGATCGGGTTATGGTTGTCCGAGTCGCCGAAGAGCGTGAGTTGTTTATCCTCCGCCCAGCGGTGTGCCTCGGGGTAGTATTCGCGGTGGTTGACGATTTCAATCCCGTGCAGCAGGCCCGCCGCGTATAAGCGCGTATGCTCCGGATGCCAGCGGATTTTTCCATCGGTCAGTTGCCAGCTATGACCGGGATGATTCCAGAAAATAAAGGCCCCTTGATCCCGCGCGATCTGCAGCGCCTCGAACCAATCGGGAACGGCCAGGGCGTTGGCGTTGGTCAGGAAGATCGCGTTGATGTGGCCCGGCGGCATTTCCCGGGTGACCTCGCCGCCCGGAATGACGAGAATGCCCAGTTCCTCGCCCAAAGCCCGGGCAATTTCGTAAGCCCGGTTCCGGTTCGTGTTGATATCCTCGCGAAACCGTTGGTATTCGATGTGGTCCGTAATGGCAATGGCATCCAGCCCGTGCCGCCAGGCTTCTTCCACGCGCACGGTCGGCCAGACCAATCCATCCGAGAACACGGTGTGCAGGTGGAAGTCGCACTTGAGCGTGATCCACCCGGGCGGATTCGGCAGTTGCACGGGAGTGCGAACCCGGACTGCGGGTTCATCCGGAGCGCGGACCTGGGCCTCCTGGGCGGACAGGGAAAACGAAACCATGGAGGGCAGAATTATTCCACCAACGAGGGCGACAACCTTGTTTTTCACGGGGATAAGTTAGAAAAAAAGCATCGGCGCCACAATGGATTTCCAAGGCTGGCCGCAAAGAATTGGGCCTTGTAAAATCTGCTTGCGTGCCGTCCGCAAAACGGCAGAATACACCCCGTATGACGGATCGCGGGGTGGAGCAGCCTGGTAGCTCGCAAGGCTCATAACCTTGAGGTCCCTGGTTCAAATCCAGGCCCCGCAACCAATTAAATCGGCGCCGCTGCCTCCGCCAGGCGACGGCGCTGGTTTGTTTTCCAGCCCGGCGGATTGGCTTCGCGCTCCGGCCCGCCGGCTTATTCCCTTCGCGCCTGGTCCCGCTTCGTTTATACTGTCATCGTGCAGACGCTGGCGGAACAGTTTGCCGGGCAACCGGTCTTGAATCAGGTGATCGTGCCCGATCTCTGGCAGCATCAGGCCGTCTCCGCCCTGCGCGCGGGCAAGGACGTGGTCGTGCAAGCGCCCACCGGCGCCGGCAAAACGCTGATCTTCGAGTTGTGGTCCAACCAGGGCAAATGCCGCGGACAAGCCATCTACACCGTGCCGACCCGCGCGCTGGCCAACGATAAACTGATGGAATGGCGCGCGCGCGGGTGGGACGTGGGCATCGCCACCGGGGATCTGGCGGAAAATCTCGGCGCGCCCGTGTTGGTGGCCACGCTGGAAACCCAAAAGCAGCGGCTCATTCGCGGCGAAGGCCCCGCGCTGTTGGTGGTGGATGAATACCAGATGCTCAGCGATCCCGACCGCGGTTTGAATTACGAACTGGCGCTGGCCCTGGCGCCGCCGCATACCCAATTGCTCCTGCTCAGCGGCAGCGTGGCCAATCCCCACCACGTCGTGCGCTGGCTCCAGCGCCTCGGGCGGCAGGCCACCTTGGTGGTCCATGAAAAGCGTCCCGTGCCGCTCGACGAAGTTTACGCGAACAACCTCAGCTATCACCTGCCCGCGTCCTTGCAAGGGTATTGGCCGCGATTGGTGGCCAAGGCGCTGGCGGAAGATCTCGGCCCGATTTTGATCTTTGCGCCCCGCCGTCAAACCGCCGAAAGCATGGCGGCCGAATTGGCGCGTCAGTTGCCCAATCCCCATCCGCTCGCCCTCAGCACCGCCCAGAAACAGGCGATCGGCGAACGGCTGTTCCGCCTGCTCAAATGCCGCATTGCCTATCATCACAGCGGCCTCAGTTATGCCGCGCGCGCCGGGGTGATCGAACCTCTCGCCAAAGCCGGTCAGTTGCGGGTGGTGGTGGCGACCATGGGCCTCGCAGCGGGCATCAATTTTTCCCTGCGCAGCGTCGCCCTCGCCGCCGATTCCTACCGGCGTGATCACGGGGAGGCCCTGCTGCGGCCCGATGAAATTTTGCAGATGTTTGGACGCGCCGGGCGGCGGGGACTGGATGAAACCGGATTTGTGCTGATCACCGCGAATCAACTGCGCCTGCTGGATGCCCGGCCGGTTCATCTCGCTCGCAGCGGTGCGGTGGATTGGGGCGCGCTGCTCAATCTGATGAGTGTCGCCGCCGATCAGGGGCAGGATCCGTTTGCGGAAGCGGTGCGGGTGCAGGAACGACTGTTCACCACGAAACCCATCGTGCTCGGCATCGAAGCCGCGCTGCAACATCCAGACACTCCGTGCGGCCTCAAGACCGACGCCGAACGCGCCCGGCATGTGCGGAAATGGGTGCGCGAAATGCGCAACAGTCGCGGGGAATGGGAACCGATGCCCGCGCCCGCCGACGTGCCGCTCCGGGACATCCGCATTTATGACGTTCGCGCACCGGAGGACACGTCTGCTCCGTCATCCGAGGCGGTCCCTCATTCTTCGCTGACCGCACCGGAGTGGCGCCCGGTGTTGTCCGAACCCGCGGCGCTAGCCAAAATTGGCCAGGGCACGCTGGTGGTGCTGGAGGAAACCGGCGGCGTGAAAACTTATGGACGGGGCGTGACGGTGGCGGACCGGTTGCGCGACGATCGGGTGGTGATCGCCAAGTGGGTGCGGCGCTTGACAAATTGGAACGGACGCCAGGCTTCTCTGACCGTCTGGCAGGAAAAGATTTGGCCGCGCTTGGAAACCCGGCTGGCGCAACGACAGACGCCCGTGGCGCGCCTGATCGGGACGGGACAGAAGTGGGTGGCTCATCTCCGCTTGGACGCATTGACGTTGCGGGTGCCGCGGGATCGTTACGGCGTGGCCTTGTGGCGGCCGGTCGAACGCGAGGTGTTGCCTTACGATTGCGCCCGCTGCCCCTTGGTGGAGGTCTGCAAAAAACTGTCCCCCGCCACGGGCACCGCCCTGCTCTGGCGGCGCCTCGGCTTGGTGGATGCCGCGGGCCATCCCACGCGCCGGGGCCGGGTGGCCAGCTACTTCTCGCAAGGCGACGGACTCGCCCTGGCGGCCGCGCTCGAAGACGAGACCTATCCACTGGATGAATTGATCTATGACCTGGCCAATTTGGATGCGGGCTTCCGTTTTTGCGGCGAGGACAACCGCTGGGGCGGGCGTCTGGCGTTGGTGTGCCATGAGCGCTACGGCCTGCAAAGTATTCCGCATTATCTCGAAAATGGGGTGCCGCCCCGATACGGCGCCGGGGCCGAACAAATCGTGGCTTCGGTGCATAAGAATCCGGCCAGCAAACATCACTGGATAACCCCGCTGCTTGGGCCGGGCGACATTGACCGGATGATCATTGAGTGGCGGAGTTTGCTGCGGCAAATCGCGCATGCCGCCGAGCTGGACTGGCCGCGCTGGCGGGCATTGCAAGCCCTGGCCCGGGGCATCCTGCGCGAGACCGATTCGCCGACCTGCACCGACCTGCCGCCCTTGGAATTTCATCAAACCCGGCGCGTGGATCACCGCCTGATTTTGCGGCGTCATTGAATCGCACCGGATGCCAGAGGGCCCATTCCGGGCGCGGCAGGAGGACGCTTTGGGCTCGATCGCGCCGGTTCGGGCGGGTGAAGTTGAATCCGAATTTAAGTTGACTTTGGGCGTAAAACGCTTCTACTCAATCTCAAATCACGAAGGCTTGTGTTGAAAACAATAAGCACGACAAAAAGGCTCGCGCGCTGGGCGGGCGCGGGTTGCGCGGTGGGCTGCCTCTGCGGCCCCCAAGCGCTGGCCCAGGATGCCCTGCGTAACGCGGTGCAAGGCGACCGCGAGTTTGAATCCCGCAACCTGACCCGCACCCAGATTCAAGACCGTCCCATCAGCGCCGGGCCGGTGTTGTTTCGCGCCTCGGTGGGCTATGCGTTGGAGTGGAACGACAACATCATCTACACCTCGGCGCGGTCGAAATCCGATTTCATCAGCCGCCCGCAGATGCATGTCACCGGTTTCTGGCCGGCCACCGACCAGACCATGCTCAGCTTTGGCGTGGGGGTGAGTTACGAGCATTACCTGGACAACTCGCATCTCAGCCATCTCAACGTCTCGCCCGATTCCGCGCTGGCGTGGGACATAACGGCGAAGGATTGGCTGTTCACCATCTACGATCGCATCTCGTATTCCCAGGATGTCATCAGCCAGGCGGCGCTCAGCGGCACGGCGCGTTTCCCCCGCTTCGAAAACACCGCCGGTCTGCGCGCCCGCTGGCAACCGTCCCATTACGAATTTCAGATGGGATACAGCCACTACAATTTTTATGCCACCAAGTCCGAATACGATTATCTGACCCGTTCATCAGAACAATTCTTCGGGCGGGCGGCCTGGCGCTTTGCGGAAAAGACCCAGGCGGGCATCGAAGCCAGCGGCAGTCTGACGCATTACGATTCCTCCGATCGCAGCGACAACCAAAGCCTGAGCATCGGCCCGTTCGTCGAGTGGCAGGTGTTGGAGGATCTTCGCCTGAGCGCGCGCGGCGGTTACGTCACTTACTTTATGGACAAGGCGGTGTACGGCGGGAGCGACACCCTTAGTTCATACTATGTGGGGTTCGACGCGCAACATCGCCTGACCGATTATCTCACCCACGGGCTGTCGGTCACTCGCGACGTCCAGCAAAGCGTCCTGCAAGGGAGCTCGTTCACGGAACATTTTCGGGTCGGCTATACCACGAGCTGGGCGTTCCATCACAGCGCCAGCCTCTCCCTCAACGGCTTTTTCGAACAGGGGGATGAAACCCGCGCGGGGTTTTCCGAAAAATACGATCGCTTTGGATTCGGCTGCAGCGTGCGATGGCAATTGCTCAAGGACCTCTCCGCTTCGCTGGCCTACCGGTTTACCAATCGGAACTCGAATTCGAAACAGCGCGCGAACAATTACGATTACGACCAAAATGTGGTTACGCTCAGCGCCATTTACCAGTTTTAACCCAATCCTTTCAATCCCCTGAATGACATGAAAAACATGGCAACGCATTCCTCAATCCATCTGTCGCAAACTGCTCCAGCGCCGGCAGCCGGCAACCGTATTCAACTCGCCATGCCCTCCGGATTGGCCGGGCCGACTCGGAAGCGGCGGTTTGTTTCGCTGGCAACGTGGGGTGGCGCTCTGCTGTTGGTGATCGCCTGCGGATTGGTGACGGGCTGTCAGGGGCCGAATTCAGATGCCGCCCTGCCCGCCGCGGGACTGACGGGCGCCGACGATGCCACCGCGCCCATCCATGAAGGCGACGTGTTGCGCATCAATTTTGCCGGAGACACCAACTTGAACACCGTCGCCAAGGTGCAGTTGGATGGCACCATCAACCTGCAGTTGGTCGGCGATGTCAAAGCCGCTGGCCTGACTGTGCGCGAGCTGGAGACGGACCTGATGCAACGCTATCAACCCTTGTTGCGGGTCAACGAACTGAACGTCAATTTGATCACCACCACGGCCAGCGTGTACGTGTCCGGCGCCGTGTTGCGGCCCGGGCGGATTCCTTTGGACCGGCCCTTGACCGCTTTGGAAGCCATCATGGAAGCGGGCGGATTTGTTCCCAATCGCGCCAAACCCGACGCAGTCTCCGTCCTGCGCAATGAAGACGGCCGGCAATCCCGTTATCAATTGAACATCAAAAAAGCGTTGCGAGGCGAGGATACGACTCCGTTCCCTTTGAAACCTTTCGATGTCATCTACGTGCCGGAGAAAACCTTCAATTTCTGACGCGGCATCCGGGCCATCCGGCCGGCAAAATTTCGGGTAGTGAAGAAAACCCTTTCCTGCGTGAAGGGAAGAGTGCTGACATTCCTGCCATTCTGGTAATCGGCAAAATCGGGCGCGTCGTTCATTCACACTTCGCGCTTTAGTCGTGAGGTTTTCTCAGTTTGTTCTTGGCGACGGCTTTGCCTGACCGACGGCGACGGACTTGATTCACTGGAGGCGAAGCTACCTTCCAGATCAACGATGATGCGGCCGTTTCAATTATCCAGCCATTGCCGCAGGCCGGCAGGCCGGAAATAAACCGGCTGCTCCTCACCTGAACGGACGTTCCCGGCACCAGAATCAATGGCCCCGCGACAAGTAGGCGACTTTGCACGGGAAGTGTGGTAAGGTAGGACGTGAACGCGTGGGAGTATTCACACGAACAAGTAATAACCATCAAAACCACAAAGGAGCATACCCATGAACCTCATCGTTGAAGCCGAAGACGTTTGGATCGCCAGCATGGATGACCGCCCGGGAGTCCTGGCCAACCTACTGACCGAACTCGCCGAAGCCGGGGCGGATCTGGACTTCATTATCGCCCGCCGCGCACCGGATCAGCCCGGCACGGGAGTGGTCTTTGCCACGCCGTTGCGCGGAGACACGGAGATGAAAGCGGCGGGAGAACTGGGATTCGCCGCCACCAATCGGCTGAATTCGGTCCGGGTCCAAGGCCCCAACGAACGAGGCATCGCCGGGCGCCTCACCCGCAAGCTCGCGGAAGCCGGCCTCAATTTGCGCGGCTTTTCCGGCGCCGTCATCGGTCCGCAGTTCGTGCTGCACCTCGCGTTTGACACTCCCGAGGACGCGCAAAAAGCCATCGCCCTCCTCCGTTCAAACGCTTAGCCGGGCGACCGGTTTGGAGGGAGCGCATCCCGGCGACACGCTCACGGCCGGGGCTGGGGAGGCGGCAACGCGGATAGTTTTACCCCTTCCCGATGCCGCAGCGTGGCCTCGACTTTGGGCACATACAACTGCGTCTCCGCCGGCAGGTGCGGCGCAATCGTGTCAAAGCGCCGCGCCTTGTGCTGGGTCAGCAACGTCCCCACCCGGCCTTCCCCGGCGTTGTAGGCGGCCACGGCCAGCGGCCAGTCCTTGAATTGCGCATACAGGATGCGGAGATAACGGGCCGCCGCCCGGGCGCTCGGCGCCACCTGATATCGTTGGTCAAACGGCCAGCGGCGCAGTTCAAATCGTTTCGCCGTGGCCGGCATAAGTTGGAACAACCCGGCCGCGCCCGCCGGACTTAAAGCCCGGCGATCAAACGCGGATTCCACCTCGGCCAGCCACACCAGTTCGCCGGGCACTCCCTCGCGGGCGAAGATCGCCTTGAGTTGCGGCACCAACCGATCGGCACCGCGGGGCAACGGACGTTGGGCCAGGGTTTGCGTCCAGACTTTGCGTTGGGAGGCGACCGTGGGTTTCGGCGGCGGCGGAACGGTCTTGCCCGGCGGCGTCTTGGGCGCGGGCGCAATGGCCTGCAACGCTTGCGCCGCTTCAAAATAATCCAGCCGCGCCCGCAGCCACGCTCCATACGGCTGAGTCTCCTCGTAAGCTTCGAGCAGAGGCAGGATAACAAGAGCCGCTTCCTTTAACGCGGCCAAATCAAGCACGTATTCCCCGCCCAACTCCATCCCCAATTGTTGGAGAAACGTTTCCACGCGCGTTTGATCCCCCTCCCCCAGCGCCGCGAGCAAATTTTCATCCAGATTTTCCTCTGCCCACTCCTGCACCGCACCGAGCCAGCCGCTGAACCCAGCCGGCTCATTAACCGCGTTGGGGATGGCATTGGTTTGCGCCAATCCGTGTCCTCCCCAAAACAGGCTGATGACGAGCAAAAAGTGGATTCTCACGCAGCTTGGACGCGCCGGCGGCGCCCGATGTTCAGCGCCGGCCATCATACCACGGAGAACAGGCCTCCCGGCGGCGGAAGGTGGCCCGGTGATTCAGCGCGACGCGGGCCAAAAAACGCAGATGCTCGCGCCAGGAATAGAGTTGGACTTTGCGCGCCGAGGTGAGCAACGGATGCCGGTGCAGGATCACAATCTTCCGTCCCGTGGCCCGGGCGAGTTTGCGCAACCGCAGACTCAGTTCCAGTTCTTCGCCGACAAATAATTCATGGCTGAAACCACCCACCTGACGAAACGCGCGCGCCTCGACAAAAATGAAGGCGCCGGCCAGTAATCGCCGCCAACGGCTCACGCCATTCCACAAATGCGTGATCATACGCGCGGAGCGATGATTGCCATCCATCCGCATCGTAACCCCGCCCGCGAGGCATTGGCCGCTTTGAATCTGCCCGGCCACGTCGGCGAACAAGGCCGCGCTGGGACGCGAATCCGCATCCACAAACACGAGCCAATCTCCGTCCGCCGCCGCCGCCCCGCGATTGCGGGCCCGCGCGATTTGGTTGACCGGTTCGAACACCACCCGGGCGCCGCCGGCCCGCGCAAGTTCCGCCGTGCGATCGGAGGAGTTGTTGTCGCACACGATGCATTCCACCGCCCAGCCGCGCGCGGTGAAACTCACACTCGCGGCGCGGATGTGCCGCAGCGTTTCGGCCAGGAGGCGTTCTTCGTTGAACGCGGGAATGATGATGGAAACGCGCACGGCAACCCGCTTACGAAGACAACCCGATCCGGGCGCGTTTCAGGGCGGCGCCGGGATACGGGTAGCGGAGCGCGATCTGCCGCAAAAGCTCGGGGCTGAGATCCGCTTCCGTGGGCGCGCGCCCCAGGTCGCGGGCGAGCTGTTGCAACGCCAGTTCAACAGCGCGTTTGGAAACCGCCTTGCACGGACGCGCCACCCGCGCCCGCGGGACCGCCGCCACCCCTGAAGCCGCCTGCCCCCGCGCCATCGCCGCGAGTTTTTCGTGGGTGAGCCGGACATAATCGGCGTCGAGATCCACCACCACAAAATCGCGGCCCAGCTTGCGGGCGGCAATGGCCGTGGTGCCCGCGCCGCAAAAGGGATCGAACACCAAATCGCCAGGCCGGGTGGTCAGGCGAATGAGGCGTTCCATCAGTTTCTCCGGCAACTGGCAGGGATGGGCGTCGCGGTCACGTTTGTGTTTGATCCGATGCACGTCGAACCACACATCCGACAACTCGACGCGGGCATCATCGCCGCGCGCTTTGCGGTCCCGGAGACAGCCCGCCCGGAGACAGTATTGCGGCGCGTCGGGCGGCGCCACTGCATCCCCTGCGTCCCCTTCCTTGATCGCGCGCTCCACACCACGATAGTTGAACACCGGTTTCCCTCCCGGTTTGGTGTAATACAACAGGGCATAATGCGCGGGCATGAGACGGCCGCGCGGCTCGGAGAGCGCGTCCCACGCGATCCAGTGCCGGAAGGTGAGATGCGCGTGCAGAAAGGCCGCGTGATACATGGCCCAGCGCGGCAGGTTCAATACAAACAGACTGCCGCCCGGTTTGAGGGTGCGCGCCATACCGGCGAGCCAATGCTCGCACCAAGCGAGATAATGACGTTCCGCCAAGTCATCCGCGTAGGCGGCGTAGTTCTTCTCAAGATTGTAAGGCGGATCGGCAAAAACCATATCGAAGATCCCCTCGGGATAGAGTCGGGCCACCCGTTCGAGGAATGCCACACAGTCGGCATGATAAACCCGGTTCCGTTCCAGTTTGCGCAACCGCAACGGCGGCGCGGGAACCGCCGTGTCAGCCGTCAAAACCAAGTCTGGCGGTTCGGGAACGCTGCGGGAGGATAAGGTGGCGGCGGTTTGTAAGAGATGCAGCCGCTGTCCCGCGGCGTCGGGGGTCAACGCCGCCAACCGTTGCAACACGGCGGCGGGAGCAACGCTGTCGGCGAGGTGCTGGGGGGACAGGTCGCGCCACACATCCGACAACGCCGCGCCTTGCGGATGCATCAAATGTCGTTTGCCGCCCCAATCTTTCAGGGTGCGTCCGCACGCGGCACAGCTTTGGTGGGGCACACGCGCCGCGGCAGCTTGCAGAGGAAAGGGGGGCCGGGTTTTGCGGTGCGCCGACACCTTTTGGAACAGCAAAAGTCCCCGGTGCGCGGGTTGCAGAAAACCGTCCCGGCATGCCGGGTCCAGGTCGAGGGCGATCCAGTATTTGAACAGCAGGCGCGCGTCCGCCGTTGCTAAGCGCTCGGCGCTACGTCCCCACAACGCCAATTCCCGCGGCGCGCCATAGATAAACAGCAACGCGCCAAACCGCAGCACCCGCACGGCTTCGCGTAACAGCGCCTGGGAATCGGCGGAAAGTTGTTCCGCGTGGGGCGCGGCGTTTCGCGTCGCCCCCGGCTCAGAGCGTGTGCTGATCAAAACCGCGCCGCGCCCGGCGGACGTTTCCCCCGCCAGCGCGTGCCGATTTTGGCACTCAATCGTTTGCCATAAGTCATGCATATCCGCCAATCAACGGGCGCAGTGTGGGAACAAAACCCCGCCGGCGGCAATTCCGAACCGCATCTTCAGGGAATTGAAGTTTGAATCCCTCTGCCGGATTGCTAGTCTAATGCGGGCTGGACTGTTCAATGGGCCGGCTCTGCGGACGACGGCAGCATAAATTTTTTGACTATGAGTGAAACCAAATCGAAAATCCACACCCCGCCCGGCGACGGTGGGAGGCGAAAACTGATGTATATTGCGGGCGCATTGGTCGTGCTGGTGGTGGTGGCGCTGATTGCGGCGTGGTTCGTGGTCACCAGCGGCGGCTTTTTCAAAGGGGTCATTTTGCCGCGCGTCGGCAAAGCGCTGAATGCGGAGATCACCGTTAGCGAGGCCCAGATTCGCCCGTTCAGCAAAACCACTCTTCGCGGACTCCAAGTGACTCCTCGAGGCGGCGATTCCTTGCTCACCGCGCGCGAGATCAGCGCACGTCTCCGTCTCTTGGCGATGCTGGGCGGCACGATTGCCGTGGATGAAATCGTGGTGGAGAATCCGGTGGTGACGGTGGTGGAAACACCCGAGGGCACCAGCAACGTGCAGCCCTTGCTCCAAGCGTTGGAAACGCCCGCGGACCAGTCTCCCGCCCAGCCCACCGCGCCGCCGTCGCTCGACATCAAGGTCGTGCGCGTGAACAACGGTATGGTGCGCCGGACCAAACATCTCAAAAACGGGGGACGCGACGCGATTGAACTCGCCAACCTCAACCTCACCCTCACCGGCCTGAAAAACGGGCAGGCCGGCAAACTGGATCTCGCCGCCGTGATGGCCATGGCCTCCACCGCGACGACGGATGCGCCGGCGGACGCGTTGAGCGGGGCTGTGCGCGGGGATTTCACTTTCACCCTCGCTCCCGACCTCATCCCCACCGCATTGAATGGCCAGGCCACTCTCACGGTGGACAAGGCAATGGGGGCCTATGCCGATTTTGCGACGCTAGTGGTTCAGTTCGACGCCCAAGCCTCGCCCACGGAGATCCAACAGCTCGCCATTCGGTTCACCCGGGGGGCGGATTCCTTGGGCGAACTGCGCGTCAGCGGTCCCTTTGACGCCGAAAAATTGGAAGGCAAACTCCAGGTTCAACTGACCGGCGTGGACCGAAAACTGTTGAATCTGGCGGGCGCGGCGGCGGGATTGGATTTCGGCGGTACCACCGCAAGCATGGTGGGACAGGTGGAATTGACCCAGGCCGGCAGCCGGATCGCCGCCAATGGTCAGTGGCGCGTTAATCAATTTCAAGTCACCCGCGCGGGGCAAACCACGCCGACCCTGGATCTGAATTGCGAATACGACGTGACGGTGGACAACACCAGCGAATCGGCGGTGGTAAAGACGTTGAATCTCGCGGGCACGCAGGGCGCGCGTCCGTTGGTGCAGGCCGCGCTGACCGCGCCCATGACCATCGCCTGGGGTAAAACCGCCAATGCCGTCGGCGATTCCGCGTTGAATCTTACCGTCACCGGATTGGATTTAGCCGATTGGAAACCGTTCGTGGGCGACATCGCCCCTGCGGGCCAGGTGGACGTGACGGCGAAACTGTTGTCGCAACAAGCCGGGCAACTCCTGCAATTCGAAGGCCGGACGGATGCCCGCAATCTGATTGTGTTGGTGGACACCAACCGTTTTTCCGACCTGCAACTCACGGCGGAAACGCGAGGACAGGCGCGCGAATTGAAACAGTTCAAACTCAATGCATTCACGGTGCAGCTCGCCCAAAACAACCAGCCCACACTCACTGCGGAAGGCACGGGCAACTACGACCTCGCCGCCAACACGGCCAATGCCGATGCCCGCGTGCGCGCCGTCCTGCCCGCTTTGGTGCAAATGCTCGCGATCCCCGCGGCGACCGTCACCGCCGGAAACCTGGAAGTTCACGCTCAAGTGACGCACAAAGAGACGACCCAGACCGCTGTGGGCAAAGCCGTGCTGACCGGCTTCACCGGTGGCTTCGGGGAGACGCAGTTGGCGGAGTTCGGCGGGGAAGCCGACTTTGACGTGGTGAAAACCGGCGACCAGGTGCAACTGCGCAAGACGGTCGGCAAACTGACGGAACGCGCGCAGGCTTGCGGCGATTTCGAAGTCACGGGCCAGTACAACCTGGCTACTGACGCGGGCGAAGGCACGGTTAAATTGGGGAATTTCAACCAAAATGCGTTGCGTCCGTTTTTGGCGGCTGCCCTCGGCGATAATCAATTGGTTTCCGCCACAGTGAATTCCGTCGTGACCGCCACCATGGCCGCCAACGGTGACGCCACCGCCAAAGCCGACTTCCACCTGACCAACCTTATGGTGAAAGATCTGCAAGGCAAACTGCCTCAAACTCCGCTGGAAATGCGCCTGCGGACTGATGCGGCTGTCGCCCAACAGGTCGCCCAAGTGCGCCAATGCCAACTCAACCTGACCCCCACCGACCGCGCGGCCAACGAACTGAACCTTGCGGGTTCTGTGGATTTCTCCCAAAGCAACGCGATTACCGGCAATCTCAAACTCATCGCCGAAGCGCTGGATCTGACGCGTTACTACGATTTATTCGCGGGCGATGCGACCAATAAACCACCGGCCACGGCGGCCGCCGCGGATGATCCCACCAAGGAACCGGACGCCTGGGATCTGCCCTTCCGGAATTTCACCTTCGAGGCAGCCATCGGCCGGCTTCATCTCCGCGACGTGGCCATCACCAATTGGACGACCACCGCCAAACTCAATGGCGGCCGGGTCCAGGTTCAGCCGTTTCAGTTGACCCTGAACGGCGCGCCCGTCAACGCCACCGCCGACCTTGACCTCGGGGTGCCCGGATTCAAATACGACCTGAGTTTCCAAGCGGACCAAGTGCCGCTCGCGCCGTTGGTGGACAGTTTTGTGCCCGAGCGCCGGGGGCAGATCGGTGGGGTCACCACCGTGGGAGCGCAGATCAAAGGAGCGGGCGTCACCGGCGCCGGCTTGCAACGGAACCTCACCGGACAATTCAGCATGCTCTCCACCAATCTTGGGCTGTCCATCGCCGAGGTGCGCAACCCCATCGTCAACACCATCATCAATGTGATCGTCGGCATCCCCGACCTGATCCGCAATCCCACCGCGATTGTTGGCAACATGCTGGGGCGTTTGACCGGGGCGGATCGCCCCCGCGGAGGCTGGGCGGATCAACTCACGGAAGCGCCCATTGAAGTGATGGAAATCCGTGGAAGCGCCGGGAACGGTCAGGTGGAATTGCAAACCGCCGAGGTGCGCAGCGCCGCCTTCCAGGCGCGGGCAACCGGCGGCATCGGTCTGCAACCGATTCTGACCAATTCCACGCTGCAGATACCCGTCACCGTCTCGCTCAACCGCACTCTGTCAGAGCGCGTCGGGCTGGGCGGCGGGAACTTACCCACGAACCAAGTGTATGTGGCGCTGCCGGATTTTGTCGGGATAAAAGGCACGCTGGGCGACCCCAAGGCGGACATCAATAAACTGGCGTTGGCGGGTCTGGCCGCCCGAACCGGATTGGGGGTGGCCACCCAAATTGGCGGTGCCGTCATCGAAAAACCTGGAAAAATCCTGGGGACGGTCGGCAGCCTGTTGGGCGTCGGTTCAACCACGATGACCACCAACGCCCCCGCCACGAATGCTCCGGCCGCCGATCCCGCGGGCAATTTGCTGCGCGGCTTGGGCACCATCCTCGGCGGGAGCCGCCCGGCAGCCCCAACGACCAACGCCCCGCCACCGCGCTAAACCAAGGCCAATCGCCCGGTGCGGTGTTGTGAAGAAAACAACGCCGGGTGTTTCGTGATTCTCCCGTTCCGGCGCCAACCCGACGCGAGAAGCGGATGGAAAATTTATCTTGGATAAGACCAGGCTGGACTTTCCCTCGCCCGGAAAGAAGATGACGGGAAAACAGCAGACTGCTTCACCCGACATGGACACAAAAATTTTGGCGCAGATGGAGGCCGCCGAGTTGCGGCAGTATTTGGATTTCCTGCTGTGGCATTACAAAGTGGCCGATGCCTTTTGGTTCATTTACACCACGGAACGCTTCGGACAAAGCACGGCGGAGGAACTCAACACCCGGGTCTGGGGACGCGCCGGCGGTCTGGCGGCGAAAGATCTGGTGGCGCGATTCCAGATTGAGAAGAAGGGGCTGCAGGGCTTTGTCCGGGCCTTGCGTTTATATCCCTGGAGCCTCTTGATCGGTTATGAAATCGAGGAACGCCCCGATGAAGTCATCCTCACCGTGCCTTCCTGCCCGAGTCAGGAAGCGCGGCTGAAACGCGGCTTGGGCGAGTATGCCTGCAAGGACATGCACCGGGCGGAGTTTGAGAGTTTTGCCCGCGTGATTGACGACCGGATCCGGGTGGAATGCCGGTTTGCGCCGCCGGACGCGCATCCGCCGGGATTGTTCTGTCAATGGCGTTTCTTCCTGGCGGATGACGGCCCGCGCGGCTGAAAAACATTGCGTCAGCGGGCTGAGTGATTCAGATTTCAGCGGTTTCGCGGAGAGGTGGCTGAGTGGTTTAAAGCGCACGCCTGGAGAGCGTGAGTACCCCGAAAGGGTATCCAGGGTTCGAATCCCTGCCTCTCCGCCAACCTCAATTCCAGCCAATGTTTACAGGGGTTTTGCGCGCTTTTCTGGATTTTTTAGAATCTGAGAATGTAAGCAGGCTGTAAGCATTCTCCTCTAGCCACACTATGCCGCAACACGAAAACAGGAGGGGCAACACGCCGCTTTTTATCCTGCCCCGGACGAGGGGGCGCGACCAGATCGGAGGCGGGGGACGGCGATTCTTTTGTGGCTCGGAAAGTTTTACCGGCCAGAGGCGCGGCGGGTCGGGCCGGGCAGGCGCCACGAATTCCACCGCAGCGGATTGTCCTGCCCGCGCCGTGTGCCGGGCGGCTCGAATCCCGCAGCGCGCGTCTCGGGGGCTAGAGACCGTGGTATTGAGGTTGATGACAGTAAGAAAATCGAATCGCGTTAGGGGCGGCATGATCCCTCCTTTTTCGCCGAGGCAGAGATTGGATACAACGGCGATTTAGGGAGACGCTGAATAAAGCCTGAATGATGGATTTCTGAGATGCGCGGGCTGAGGCGGCGGGCGCGAGGCGGTTTGGGGTGGCTCGAAGCTTGACCGGGCGACCCGGTTTTCAACGGTTCGCGGGGTTTGACCGTCGGCTTTTTGCTTCGTTCCTGCTCGTTGGGGGCGTCTTCCAGTGCGCCGGCTCATGCCGCCGCCGGTGTCCTCGCGCCAATCACCACGTTGGCCAGGCCAAAGAACACGTAGAGCTGATGCCCGTTCTTGGCCAACCCGCGATCCCGCACTTTCCGGTGACGAAATAAATTCTTCACGATGTGAAAAGGGTGTTCCACAAACGCGCGGACGGACGCCTTGGCTTTCTCCATCGCTTTGCGCGTCTCTTTCTCCGCTCCCTCAGCCAGCGCCTGGATCACACTGCGCTGGCCTGCGATCTGCCAGTCAATCTTCCGCTTCAACGCCACGATCTCCGGTCGTTGCTCCACCCCGGTGTAACCGGCATCCGCATGGACTTGCGTCGCTTGGCCGTGCCACCGTTCCGCCGTCTGCGTCACGTCCGCCACGTTCGCCGCCGGGACGACCACCGTAGGCACCCGTTTGCTGTCCCGGTCCGCGCCGATGTGCGCCTTCAGCCCGAAATACCCTTGATTGCCCTTCTGGGTCTGGTGCATTTCCGGATCGCGTTCCTGCTTCGCATTCTGGGTGGAGGATGGCGCGGCGATGAGCGTGGCATCCACCCGCGTGCCGGCGCGCAGCAGCAAACCGCGCGCGGCCAGATCGTCATTGATCGCGGTGAAGAGGCCTTTGCACCGATCGTGCGTCTCCAGCAGGTGGCGGAAGTTCAGAAGCGTGGGGGCATCGGGCACACCTGCCGCCGCCAGATCAATGCGCGCGAAGCGTGGCAACGCCTGGCGGTCATCGAGCGCGTCTTCCAGCGCCTCATCGGCCAGCCCATACCATTGCTGGAGGAAATAGACGCGCAGCATCCGCTCCAAGCCGACGGGCGGACGCCCGCGCCGGCCCTTGGGATAATGCGGCTCGATGACGGCAAGCAATTTCGCCCACGGAATGACCGCCGCCATGCGGGCCAGGAATTTTTCGCGACGGGGGGTCTTCTTTTTGGCGGCAAACTCGGCGTGGGCAAACGTAGTTTGATGAATCATGCCTCACAGACTAGAAACCCGCCTGCGCGTTCAAAAGAATTTTCCGACGGATTAAATCAGCGTTTCCTTAGAAATGTCCCCCTCAGAACTCAGACGACAATGTCCCCTGGTTCTGTTGTTGTTTGTGGTGCGTCGGGTGGGGGACGCCGGGAGGCCGGAGCGGAGCGGAGGCCGACCAGAGGCCCCCACCCGACGCACGCCGCCAGGCGGCCGTCGCATCGCCTTGCGCACGCTACCAATCCGCTGCAGCCGCCCCGGATGATTCGCCGCCGGCTTCTGCGGCCCCACGGCGGGTTGGGTCGGTGCCACCGCTGGGACTCGCACCCGCAGAGGCCGCCGGTCCAGTGCCCGCCATTTGAGTTTCACACCACCTCGCTCCAGTTGGATGCGCCCATCCCGCAGCCGTCGCACCGTCACCTTCTTGCCCGCCAGTCCCAGCCCGGCCGTCGCCCGATCCAATTGATACCACCGGCCTTGGTAAACCACCGTCCAATCCCGTTGCACCACCCGCTCGACTTCCCAACTCAATGCCTCCTGCCACCCCCGCGGGGTCGCTTGATGCACGTCTGCCGCACTGGCCGCCGGCACCTGGAATCTCTGGTTGAGTTCGGGCAGACACGTCTGCGCCAAATACGCGTTGGCTGCGGCCAGATCATCAATCCCGGCCAGTCGCAGCGCCTTCACCAACCGGTCTTGCAGCACGCCGTTCATCCGTTCCACCCGCCCCTTGGCCTGCGGACTATTGGCCAGGATCAATTGCACCCCCAGTTTTTCCATCGCCCGCCCAAACTGGGTTTGGGGCCTTTTCCCGGCGATTTGCTCGGCAATGCTGCCCACTCCTTCACACCGATAGATGCTGTCCCGGTCCACATACAGGCTCTGGGGCAGCCCATACCTTCTGGCCCAGCCTTCCAGCATGTCGTAGCTGGCGTGTGTCGTCTCGGCTTCAAAGAACTGGGCCCACACCCGGTTGGTGGCATCATCCACCATCACCATCAGCACGCACGGCGCCCGTCGTCCTTCGAACCAGTCGTGGTGCGAACCGTCCAGTTGCACCATCGCCCCAAAGCAGGGTTTGCGCTCCCGCCATTGCCGGTGGCGTTGCCGCCGCCGGCGCACGGTCCAGCGCCCGGCGGCCAGCAGCCAGCGCCGCAACGTCTCGTGATCCACCTGCCAGCCCTCCCGGGCCAGATACTCTGCGGCCAGGGTGGGCCCAAAGTCCGGATACCGCTGGGCATGCCGCGCCAGCACCTGCGCGCGCAGCTCCGGCGGTTTGCGGCGCGGGCCGGGGCGGCCGCGCAACCGATGCACCAGCCCCGCGTCTCCGGCGGTCCGATACCGTCGCCACACCCGCTTGGTTTGCCGGTAGCTCAGCCCCAGCACGGCGGCCGCGCCCACCAGGTTGAGTTCTCCCGCTTGCACTCCCGCCATAATGACGGCACGACGCCGTTCTTTCGCACTCATCGTTAATGTTCCCATCGTGGCGGCAGTAGCTACCGCAACTGCCGCCTCAAGGGGACATTTTTAGCGAGTCCCAAAGGGGACATTCTCAAAGAGTCATGACATCTCAGCCACTTTCCCCTTTGCACTTCCCGGCCTCGTCCGTAGCTTTGCGCCGGTGAGCGCCAACCTGCCCAGCGTGACGGTCATCATCGCCGCCCGGCCGGACCAAACCGAGGTCCAGGCCGCCACGGCCGCGTTGCGGTTCGATTACCCCGCCGACCGCTTGGAAATCATCGTGGCGCGCGGACGGCATCCTTCGGTGCAACGCAACACCGCTCTCCGCGCCGCGCGCGGGGAATTGATCTACTTCCTCGACGACGATTCGGTCGCGCCGCCGGACAATTTGCACCGGGCGGCGACAGTGTTTGCCGAGCCGCAGGTCCAGATGGTGGGCGGGCCAAACCTGTGTCCCCCCAACGCGCCCCACCGGGAACAAGTTTTTGCCTTGGTGCTGGCCAGCCGGCTGGCATTCGGCCCCAGCCGGGCGCGCTACGCAAAAGTCGGCGCGCGCCGGGTCAGCAACGAAAAGGAACTCATCTTGTGCAACCTCATGGCGCGCAAGCAGCCGTTGCTCGAGCTCGGCGGCTTTGATGAATCCCTCTATCCCAACGAGGAAAACGCGCTGATGGACGCCCTCCAGCAACGCGGCGGCCAGTTGATTTACGATCCGGATTTCAGCGTGCAACGCCGTCCGCGGCGCACCCTCCGATCTTTCGCCAAAATGCTGCTGACTTACGGCCGCGGCCGCGCGGAACAATTCCGCCGGCATCCCACCCTGGGGTCGGCCTTGAATTTCGTTCCGCCGCTGTTTGTGATCTATCTGTTGACCCTGCCGCTGGTGGCGTGCGGGGGAAATCCACGCTGGCGGTGGCTTTGGGGATTGCCCCTGCTGGCTTACGCGCTGGCGGTCCTCGCTCAAACCGCGGCGCTCGTCCGCGCCAGCAGCCTAAGGCGGGCGTTGGCCGCCGCGCCGTTGATCGTGTTGAGCCATGTCTTCTACGGATGCGGTTTCTGGCGCGGATTGTTTACCCGTCTGCGCACGGATGCCGCGGACCGTGCGCGCGAAGTCCGGCTGGAAACCCTCATCCGCTGATGCGCGCCATGCCCTCCGCTGTCTGGACTCACGCCCTCGATGCTTCGGCGGACCCGCCGCGCGCGCGGCATCATTATCAATTGTTGGCGGCCACCGCCTCCCGCGAAACTCTGGCCGGAATGGACGCCCGTTCCGCCCGCGCGCTGGCCGCGCTTCTGGGCGGGTCGGAAGCGTTAAGCGCCTTGCTCGTCGCGCACCCCGACTGGCTGGAAACACTCACCGCGGACGATTTGCGAAGCGCGCCCTCGCTGCCGCGACGCCGCGCTGAATTGCACGCCGCGCTGGCCCCGGCCCTGGCCCAGGGTGATTATGCGGCCGCCAGTGCGGCGGTGCGCCAGTTCAAACAACGCGAAATGTTGCGCATCGCGACGCGCGACCTGGCCCGGCTGGCTACCTTGGAAACCATCGTCGGCGAGATTTCCGACGTGGCCGATCTGTGCCTAGCCGCCGTCTGGCAAATTTGCCGCCAACAACTGGGCGCGCGTTACGGGGAGCCGTATCATCAGGATGCCACCGGCCACTGGCATCGCACGCAAGCCTGTGTGCTCGGCATGGGCAAGCTGGGTGGTCAGGAATTGAATTACAGTTCAGACGTGGACCTGCTCTTCGTGTACGACGAGGAAGGTCTCGTGCTCCCGAAAGCTCCCCGTCCCGGCGTCATCCCGCCGGCCAACCTGAATAATCATCAGTTCTTCAACAAGCTGGCCGAGACATTCATCGGCACGGTCACACGCCTGACGGCGGATGGCGCGTTGTATCGCGTGGACCTGCGTCTGCGGCCCGAGGGCGACGCTGGTGCGCTGGCGCGTTCGCTAACCAGTTACGAAAACTATTACACGCAATGGGGCCAAACCTGGGAGCGCATGATGCTCATCAAAGCCCGAGGCGTCGCCGGCGATCCGGCGTTGGCGGCGGAATTCCTGGAAACCATCCAGCCGTTCCGCTATCCGCGGTCCGTCAACGAAAGCGTGTTGGACGAGGTTGCGGCCATGAAAACGCGCATCGAACAGGAAGTCGTCAAAGCCGGGGAGCTGGACCGCAACGTCAAACTTGGCCGCGGCGGCATCCGGGAAATCGAATTCATTGTTCAAGCCCACCAACTGCTCCGCGGCGGGCGGCAACCGTTTCTGCAAAACCCGCAAACCCTGCCCACCCTCGACAAACTGGCCCAGTATGACCTCCTGAGCGTCACCGAAGTGCGCCAGTTGCAAGGCGCGTATTGCTTTCTGCGCGATGTCGAACACCGCTTACAGATGGAGAGCAATCGCCAGACGCACAGCATTCCGGTGGACCGCCGCGCCCGGCAACGGCTCGCGGCATTGATGGATTTCCCCTCGCTCCAAGCTTTTGAAACCCGGCGCGCCACGCATACCCGCAACGTGCGCCGCATCTACGACAAATTCCTGAAGGGCGGCCCGCCGCGCCGCGCGTTGCCGTTTCTCGTGGAATTCCAAGGCGAAGAAGCCGCGTGGAAAACCTTCCTGACCGCGCACCAGTTTCGGGATGTGGACCAAGCCCTGCGCATGCTGCGGGAATTTGTGGAAGGGCCGGGTTACGTGCATGTCTCCCCCCGCACAGCGGACCTGGCGCGCCAACTACTCCAACGCCTCTTCGCGCGCTGTCCCGGAGGCCAGCCTCTGAGCGTCGCCCCGCACCCAACCTCCTCTCGACGTGGCCGCGCCCCGACCTCCCAGCGCCGCCGGGCTTCCGCCGCGAAGACGGGATCGTCGCCACGGGCACTTCTGCCCGAGCGCGTGGTCCTTTCCGATCCCGACCGTGTGGTGACCCGGTTGGACAGTTTCATCAACGCCTACGGCGCGCGCGCCACTTTATTCGAGATTTGGCATGGCAACCCGTCGCTGTTTGATCTGCTGGTCTTGTTGTTTGACCGCTCGGAGTTTCTGGCGGAAGTGGCGATCCGCGCGCCCGACCTGATTGATGAACAAGTCGCCCACGGCTATATCCAACGTCGGCGTACGGCGGCGGAGACGCTCGCTGATTTGCGCCACGGCCTGCGCGACGAGGATCAGCACGCCTGGTTGCGGCGGTATCATCAGGCCGAACAAATGCGCGTAGGTTTGCGCGACATTCTGGGGCTGGCCGATCCCGAACAGTATCTGACCGAACTCTCCGCGCTGGCGGAGGCGTGTCTGCAATACGCGTTGGAATCGGTCATGCGCCAACACGGTTGGACCGCCGCGCCCCTGGCCATCATCGGCCTGGGCAAACTGGGCGGCGCGGAGATTGATTACGGTTCGGACCTCGACGTGTTGTTTGTCACCGACGCGCCGACGCGTGAATTGCCGCGCTTACAGCAAGCGGCGCTGGATCTCATGGATCTGCTGTCGCGCCGGACCGAACACGGCGTGGTGTTTCAGATGGACGCGCGCCTGCGTCCCGACGGCGATGCGGGATTGCTGGTGAACACGGTGTCGGCGTACGAAGAATACTACCGGCGACGCGCTCAACTGTGGGAAATCCAAGCCATCTCCCGCGCCCGTTTCATCGCCGGCAACGCCGCCGTGGGCGAACAATTTCAGCGTCTGGCCGCGGCCTTGACCGATTTCCGCCCCGCCAATGTTGCGACGGAATTTGGTCTCGCCAACGCAGCCACCAGCCGGGCGCCGTCCACGGCCGCCGTACCGCGCACGAAACCTCATCGCCAAGCTCGCGGCGGTTCGGCCGGCGGGTTGGCCGCGTATTCCTCCGATTGGAAACAGAAAATTCATCAGATGCGAATGCGCATTGAGAAAGAGCGCACCCCGCCGGGGCAGGATGAGCTGGCAATCAAGACCGGTCAGGGCGGCCTGGTGGATGTGGAGTTCATTGCGCAGGCGCTTTGTTTGGAACACGGCTGGCAGGAAGCCAACACCGTGCGCGCGTTGGAACGCGCCCGGCGTGGCAAGCTGTTGCCCGGGGCGGATCAACTGATTGCGAACTACCGCCGTTTGCGGCGCGTGGAAGGCATCCTGCGGCGCTGGAGTTACGAGGGCGAAACCGTGCTGCCGGAGGATCCCGCGCCGTATTATCGCGTCGCCGTGCGCTGCGGTTTCTCAACGCCCGAGGCTTTCCGCGAGGCGCTAGCCACCTGGCGGGCCGCCGTCCGCGAGGTTTATCAGCAATACTTTGGGTTGGAATAATCCACAGGTCGGACGCGACTCAGGGCAACGTCGGCGAATGGCATCACGCATTTTCTTAATTAGCCGGATGATCTATTCCACGTGGACGGCAGCACAAATGACTCCACCAGTTAACCCACACCTCAAAACCACCAGTCCGATCAGCAAATAGGGAAACGGGCCTATCCCCCAATATTTTTGGTGGAAAAGCACTGGCTTCTGCTGGCCATCGTCCCCAAGATAAAACCGCGAGAATCAAGTCAGACCGTATGGAATTCACTGCTATGGAAAAGCTGCTTTTCGATAATCAAACCCCACTCAATAAATGGGGGCGGTTGTTTTTCGCCGCTTTCGCTGTTCTGATATTTAATCCACCGCCCTACATGGCGGCGGTCCATGCCAATAGTTTTACCTACCAAGGACGATTAACTGAGGACGGTCAGTTGGCGAATGGACGTTATGATTTCCGGTTTCGTTTCTTCCCGAATGCCGACGAAGAATCCTTCGCAGTTGGGGAACTGACCGTTGGGGATGTTGGTGTCAGCAACGGTCTGTTCACGGCCGAATTGGACTTTGGCGCCGGGATTTTTGCCGAGCCGGAACTTTGGTTGGAAATCGCTGTGAAAAAACGCGAGGCGGACGAATTTATCGTACAGCGGCCACGACAAAGCTTGACAGCCGCGCCGTGGGCCAATCATGCGAATACCGCAGAACTGGCGTTGTTGGCCAGCAATGTTGCTCCGGAAAGCATCACCGCCCCGGCCTTGGCGCCGGCCAGCATTCAAGCGTCACACATGCAACCGGGGATCATCGGGCCGGAGCATTTGGTACCCGGCACCTTTCTCACTAACGATTACGCCGATACGATTCGGGCAGCCGCCTTTGCGGGCGACGGCAGTTTATTAACGGGCATCGTTGCGGCCAGCAGCAATGCCGGTTTTACGAACGTCATTGTTGTTCCCTCCGCCACTGGCAAGGCGGCCACCGACACCGCCAATCTGCAATGGGCGCTTGACCAAACGACAAACAACGGCGTGAGTTACTGGGGCGGAAATGTGGAAGTCTTTATTCCGGCGGGAGACTACCGGGTGAATGACAGTCTAATCTTGAAGATGCAGGGCACCCGGGTGCGGGGCGCCGGACGCGAACGCACGCGGCTTTGGATGACGGTACATGACAAAGACCTCTTCCGCTGGCAAGGCGTCCCCGGACTCAGCTACGGTGGAACAAATGCCGCGTGGTTTGTCTGCATTGAGGATATGACATTGCGAAAACCGGAAGCGCCTTGGACAGTGAGCCGGTCGTCGGGCATCAATTGGACGGCACCTCACTCCGGGCAGCAAAACCTTTCGCGCGGCTTTTTTAAGAATCTTTCCATTACCGGTTTTTTCTACGGGATGCGGTTTAATCATTCAGTGGGCGTCCTTTGTGAAAATGTTGAGGTTTACGGGAACAACCACGGTTTTTATTGCGAAAAAGCGGATAGCGCGACGTTTATCAACTGCTTTGCCGGTGATGGTTACGAGCTCGATACGGGCAAAAATAGATTTGGCACCAACTACAGCACGGGATGGACGTACAAATCCAGCGGGACCAGTGGTGGCACGGCCGGATTTTCCCTAGCCATCCTGGGTGGAGAGGGCCGCGGTTGCAATACACTCTTTGACATCCAAAGCGGTCAATTCAGCCTGCAAAACTTCAATATCGAACACATGTATGATGGTCCAGTCATCCGGCTGGGCTCCTCCCTTTTGGGAGCACGGATTCAGAATGTGACTTTCCGAGGGCGGGCGGCCACCAACCGACATCCCAACATCCGTTTTGAAGGGAATACAGGGCAACGGACCGTCATTGATTCTTGCACTTTTTCCGATAGCTCAGCCGCCCCGCACCTGGCGCTCAGCACCGCCGCTGATTTTATTCATTACCGCGGTCCCGCAGTGCAGGCCACCAACACTGCAACAGTGCGGCGTTTCACCCTTTATTCGGCGCCTATGTTCACCAACGCCCCTTCCCCCGGCGACATCCCTTATGCGACCAGTGCGGGCATGGCAAAGTGGGCCGCCGCTCCACGCGCCCGCGAGGGTAACTTGACGACCAATGGGTGGGTAATTGTCGCCGGTACAGCGATCCAAGTCGCAACTAATGGCTCTGAGCGTATCGTAAGCGTGGACACCAATATCCTCGTCACGCGTGATTACATGGATGCTGACAAAAATGTTATGAAGACGGCTTTCGGCTACGGCCTAACCGGCACAACCTTGTTGAGCTTGGGACCCGCCTCCACGTCGACCGCACTGCTCCGCGATGATGATACGGCAACCTTCGGTAGTAACGTGGTGGCGTTGGCGTTAATCGGCGACGGCCGCGGATTGACCAATGTCCCAATCACTGCGCTCGTCTCCCTCACCAACCAATTCACCGGTACGGTGGCTGATTTTGCCGTGCCGGAGAGTCTGGTATCCTTGGCGGGAGACCTGGCCTTCACCGGGGTAACCAAGACCACGGCAGGGCGGGTCGAGCGCACGATCATCACTTTGCTGAGCGGGGGGGCTAATCGCGTGATCACCCCGCCGGCTGAATGGTTGGGGCCGCCCGCTTTCATATTGACCAACGGCGATGCGGCCGATGTCCTGGTGCGCTGCCAAGCGGGCGTGTTGACGAACTGGAACATCAACTACCTGCCAAAACGATGACGTCTCCCGTCGCGCAATGAAACCTCGACGGCTCGGAGGTTGTCTAGCCTGGCGATCGCCCGCGCGTTGCGAGAGGCTGACCGGATCGCATTCGCCACGCCACGGCGGGGACATGCGTCTTTTCCCGGCTTTGGCCATTTGGTTCATTGCGACGACGCCGCCGGTTCTGCTACAGTCCCGCCCGCATGAGTGAAATTCCCAAGGCCTACGAACCGCAGGCCGTTGAAGACAAATGGTACGCCTTCTGGGAAAAAGAAGGCTGTTTCACGGCGAACCCTGCGTCGCCGAAATCTACGTATGCCATCGTCATCCCGCCTCCCAATGTCACCGGCATGCTCCACATGGGGCACGTGCTGAACAACACCATCCAGGACATCCTCGCCCGCAAAGCGCGCATGGACGGCAAGGAAGTGCTGTGGCTGCCGGGCACGGACCACGCCGGCATCGCCACGCAGGCGGTTGTCGAAAAGACCCTCCGCAAAGAGGGCAAGATGAGACATCGCGACGACCTCGGCCGCGAGAAGTTCCTCGAGCATGTCTGGGCGTGGAAGGAAAAGCACGGCGGCATCATCATCCAGCAGCTCAAGAAACTCGGGTGCTCGTGTGATTGGTCGCGCCTGCGCTTCACGATGGACCCGGAGTATTCGCGTTGTGTGCAACGGGTTTTTGTCGAGCTGTACAAAAAAGGACTGATCTACCGCGGCAAACGGATGGTCAATTGGGATCCTGCCGCCCGCACCGCGCTCTCCGACGAGGAAGTCGAGATGGTCGAAACCAAGGGCCATCTCTGGCACTTGAAGTATCCGCGGCTTGACGCGGCGGGGCAACCGATCCCGGACCAGTTCGTCGTCGTGGCCACGACGCGTCCGGAGACGATGCTCGGCGACGAAGCGGTGGCGGTGAACCCGAAGGACGAACGCTACACAAAACTCGTCGGAACAAAGGTCCGGCTGCCGCTGCAGGACAAACCCATTCCGATCATTGCGGATGAGTTCGTGGACCCGCAGTTCGGTACCGGCTGCGTGAAGGTGACGCCGGCGCACGATCCCAATGATTACGCAATGGGGACGCGGCATCAGTTGCCGTTCACCGTCGTCATCGGACCGGACGGCAAGATGACGCCCGAAGCGGGCGACCGGTTCGCCGGGTTGGACCGCACGGAAGCGCGCAAGGCGGTGGTGGAGCATCTGGAAAAGCTGGGTCTACTGCTCAAGGTCGAGGATTACGTCCACAATGTCGGCCACAGCCAGCGCAGCGGGGTGCCGATCGAACCGCGGTTGAGTGAACAATGGTTTTTGAGATACCCGGCAGTGGCGCAAGCCAGGGCGTGCGTATTGCAAGACGGCGGAACTGGTCTAAGTAGTGGCACGGGCGACTCGCCTGTGAAGGCCGGCAACCTGCCGTCCGAGTTGGCAGACAAGTTGCCCGCCGGAACAGGCCAGTGGCCTGTTCCACCCAGTAATATGCGTTTCCATCCGCAGCGGTGGGCGAAGGTTTATGACCACTGGCTGACCAACATTCAGGACTGGTGCATCAGCCGGCAGCTCTGGTGGGGGCATCGGATTCCGGTGTGGTATAACCAACCGGGGCTGGCCCTCCTCAACCAAAAAAATGTGGTGGTGGTGGAGCTTGATGAAGCGCCGATTCCGCACACCACGGTGCGCGAGGCCCGGGAAGCGGCCTGGGAATTTCTGGAAGCGCGCGGTTGGTTAAACAAAGCATTTCGCAATTTGGATACCGGTTACGATTTCCTAGTCACCCAATCCGGTCTCAAACACGCGTTCAGCCATGCGGGGGTTGAAAACGTCATTGCCGCAACCGTCCTCCCGGATTTGATCCGCACGGCAATTTTTGTGGGAGAGACCTGGCACGAACCGCGCATCCCCGAGATCAAACGGGTGCTGCAGTTGTTCGCCGCCCTGCGTTTTGAAGGCGCGTTGGTGGCGGTGAAGATAACCGTCAAGGAGTATCAGGACGGGTCACGGGTCTATGATCATGAGGCGGAAAAAATCAAAGCGTCTGACGGTCAATCTCTGGGGCGGCGCTCCGCGGACGGAGTGTTGCGCGACCAGCCTACATCAGACGCCGGGGTACCTCTACGCCAATTAATCCCCGACGTCAACCGCGAGGGAGCGTTCACGCGGGTTCAGGAGAACCAACCGGGCAAGGGTTGGGAACAAGACCCCGACGTGCTCGACACCTGGTTCAGTTCCTGGCTCTGGCCGTTTGCCACGATGGGGTGGCCCGAGCACACGGACACGTTGAAGAAGTTTTATCCGACCACCGATCTCGTCACCGGGCCGGACATCATTTTCTTCTGGGTCGCGCGCATGATCATGGCCGGTTACGAGTTCATGGGCGACCTGCCGTTCCGCAACGTCTATTTCACCGGCATCATCCGCGACAAGCAGGGGCGCAAGATGAGCAAGAGCCTCGGCAATTCGCCCGACCCGCTCGAACTCATCGCCAAGTACGGCGCGGACGCCCTCCGCTTTGGCACCATGCGCAGCGCACCGCTCGGGCAGGACGTGCTCTTCGACGAGAAGGACGTGGAACTGGGCCGCAATTTCTGCAACAAGCTCTGGAACGCCTGCCGCTTCCGGCAAATGCAAGGCGGCGAGGTGCAGGCGGAGATCGTCCCCGCGTTGCTCACCAGTGATGACAAGTGGATTTTACTCAAGCTCAGCCAGGCCATCGAGGAAATCACCGCCGCCTTCGCCGATTACAAGTTCAATGAAGCCACCGCCACGCTCTACCGTTTTTTCTGGAGCGAGTATTGCGATTGGTATGTCGAGGCGAGCAAGGCCATTTTGTCGGGCAACAGCCAAAGCGAACCGGCTCAATCCGGGGGAGTGGACCATCCGCAGCCGGACGGACTCGCGCCAGCAACGCCCGAGGCACGCAAAGCAAACACCCTTGCGGTCATTGATTTTGTTCTTTCCCACACGCTGCGGCTGTTTCATCCGTTCCTGCCGCACATTACGGAGGAACTCTGGCACGGCATGGGGTACACCGACGACATGCCGGAGGATCAAGGCGGCAAGACCATCCTGTTCGCGCCCTGGCCCAAGCCGTTTGATGCCGACGAGAAGGCGCATTACGGGCTCGACGACGCCACGCTGACTTTCGTCAATGCCAAGTACGATCTCATTTCGCAGGGTCGCAATCTGCGCCGCGCCGGCAACCTGCCGGGCAATAAAAAAGTCCGTTACGCCTTAAAGCCCACAGTTGAACTGTCGCCGCTCGACCTCGAAGTCATCAAACTCCTGCTCCACGCGGAGACGCTGGAAGTCAATGCCGCCTTCCCCGGCGGGAAAGGCACCCCGACCTGCCGCACCGCGTTGGGGGACTTGTTTCTGCCGCTGGAAGGGCTGGTGGATGTCGCCGCCGAAACCGCGCGCCTATCAAAGGAGCTGGAAAAGATCGAAGCCGAAATCGCCAAGGTGGAGACCAAGCTGAACAATCCGAACTTCAACCAAAAGGCGCCGGCGAAGGTGCTGGCGGAACACCAGCAACGCCTCGCCGAGTGGCAATCCAAGCGGGACCACGCCCGGAACGCCCTGGCCTTGTTGCAAGGTTAAGGTTGCCGCAGGATCACCCGGCTCACGGCGAAATCGGACGCTTCCGCGTTGAACCGGAAATCGGCATCGCTGTTTTGTGAGTTGAGAAAACGGGCGGCGGGCAGGGAAAAGGTCGCCGATTTCCATTGCTGGTCGCCCGTCAGCGGCACCCGCGCGCTCCGGGTGTAAGCACCCCGCACCGGCGCGTTCGTGTCGCTGCCGTCATATTCCACGCTCAACCGCCCGGGCGCCGCATCGAAGTATTCGACTTCCAGGACAGCGTCCATGAGGTCGGCCCATTTGAACGAATCATCCACGATGAAGTAGAGGTAGCGGGGCCGGGTCGCGCGGGTGGGTTGCGTCTGCCAACACCGCCGTTCCGCCAACATCCGCCACACCGCCCGACCATCCGCCGGTTGGACGAGTTGCAAGCCGTCCTTCGCATGCGGACGATCGGCGGAAGCCGTCACGGCCCGGGCGGTGTAAAAGGTGTCGGGCGGCCAGGCCGGGGCTTTTCCCTGTTTGAAGCAATCGGCGTACTGCCGGGTGAGTTCGATGTATTGCCGGCCGTATTCCCGGGACTCCGCGATATCGGTGCCTTCATGGAATTCGTTCCACGTTTCAATCATGACAAAATGGGTGGGACGCCGAAGGAACCGGCGCCAACTGTCTTCGTAGAACTTGCCACCCTGGCGATCCCGCACGAGCGGCGTGCGTCCGGGAACGGCGGCATGATCATAACCCGGTCCAATTTCGCCGATGCCCGGATTGCGAAACCGCAACGCGCCGCCCCAGTAACAGGTGTTGTCGCCTTCGATCCCCCACGAATCCTGAGGCGCGATCCACGGCACGCGGCCGCCGAATTCTTTGGGAAATGCCTGCTTCGTATAAGCGAGCACGCTTTGGTCCCACTTCTTCGCAAAGGCGGCCGCGTACAGCAACACGATGGGTTGGTTATCCAACATGGCCCAGTGCCGAGGCGGAATGCAGGAGAAGAAATCGCGCACGGTGGCGTAAAACCAGCGGCGGCCGTAATCCGTGGTGAGATCGGCATGGTAGCCCCAGCCGTTGTGGCGCAGGGTGCTGGTGTCATAAAAAAGGCCGAGCCGCGGCGGATTCCGTCCTTCCCGCAGCAACGCCTCGCGCGCCTGCACGAGCGGCGGCAAGCCCGCGTAACTCCAGTGTTGCACGGCTTGGGGACTGTGCTCCGAGGGTGCGCCCCAGAAAACCGGAAGCACCACGTCAATCCCTGCCGCTTCCATGTCGCGCAATTGTTGCTGGTACCAGCGGACGGACCGGTAGCTGAAATCCTCCAAAGTGGGCGGATGCGTGGTCAACGCATCCGTGCCATCGGCATTGAGGATGTGGGCGCGCGTGCCGATGTCGTACCAGTAAAAATAGTACGTGCCCACGATACGATCGTTGAGGGTAAAGGAGGTGCTGTCCGCGAAGTCCGCTGCGGTCAGGTTGATGTGCGGACCGAACGCCGGAGGAATTTCCCGTTCTTCCGCGGAAAGAAGTGTCGGGGCGACAACCAAGCTGGTGGCCAGCAAGACGATTCGGGGAATGCTCATGATTAAATTCAGGACGGGGTGAAAAGGAGAAACACGCTCAAGGTTGCAGACGTTCAATTTGCCAGGCACCGGTGGCTTCAAGCCGGTAACGGAACCGGTCGTGCAACCGGTCGTGGCGTCCCTGCCAGAACTCAAATGCGTCCGGGCGTACCCGGAAACCGCCCCAGAACGAGGGCAACGGCACCTGCCCGGCGGCAAATTTGCGTTTCATCTCCTCCCACTTCGTTTCGAGCAGCGAACGCGAGGAGATCACGCTGCTTTGCTGGGACACCCACGCACCTAACTGACTGCCGCGGGGACGCGTCATGAAATAGGCCATCGCCTCCGCCGTGGCCACCCGCTCCGCCCGGCCTTCAATGATCAACTGACGCCCCAAGGGCAGCCAGCAAAAGAGCAAAGAGACGTGTGGATGCCGGGTCATTTCACGCGCCTTGCGACTTTCGAGATTGGTGAAAAAGACAAACCCGTTTTGGTCAAAACTCTTCAGCAACACCATGCGGGCGGAAGGCCGGTCATCCGGCCCCACCGTGGAAAGGCACATGGCATTGGGATCCAATTCAATGGTCTTTCGCGCTTCCGCGAACCAGTGTTCAAATTGAACAAAGGGATCCGGGTGCAGATCGGCGCGGTTCAGGGTCTGCCCCTGAAACTCGCGGCGCATGTTGAAAATGTTCACGGCCTGAGTGTGGCCCGGGGCCGGACGCGCGACAATCTTGTTTGCGGCCCGCCGCCCGGATACGGCGCAAGACCCGCGCTTCAAAAACTCAGCAACAGTTGCCAGATGTACAGGTTGCCCAGAGCATCCACGTTTTCCCAGACTTGGCGCAGGAGGTCCGGATCGCCGGTGAGCGCGGGGAGTTCTTCGGCCTTTTGTTCCCACGGCAAACAAACGCCGGGTTTGGGATGCGCCGGCGGACGGCCGGTCAATCCGGGGAGCGCCGCAACGTCCTCAGCGCCGTCGCACGGTCGCGGCGGATTGGCCAGCGCGCGGGTCGGTTGACCGGAATAGACGCCGTATTCGCGCGTGAAATCGGTTAACGCGCGCAGGTTCTCGCTCCGGGTATCGTCTTGCATGATGGCGCTGGCGTCCATGATGTAGCCGCCGTCCCGGGCCACCTCGTCAATGACTTTCCGGGCGCGCGCACGGACTTCGTCGGGGTGTCCGTAACTGAGGAGTGTGTTGGGAATCCCGCCGCTGAGCGCGAATTTGTGTCCCAGTTTCCGGTGCGCGAGGAAAATGTCGCCCTGGTCCACGTGGTAAAGAATGCTCCGCTCCGGCAGGGTGGCGAAATCGTCCAGATGAAAATCCCATTTGCCTTCGGCATAGAACATCGTCTGGTGCCCATGCCGCCAGAATTCTTCGATGCACGGCTTGAGGGTGGGCCAGTAATGGGAGGCAAACTGCCCCGGATTGACAAACGGCACGCAGCCGCGATGCATCCAAAAACCGATGGGCACCTGCTTCGCCGGATCGGCAGTGGTCAGACCCGCGTGGACCAAGTGGGGCATCAACGCCTCGCAAGCCTGGAGCACTTTGCCGGGTTGCGTGTGCATGTCCATCGTCAGCCCCACGTAACCGCGCAGTTTATCGCCGATGATGTCAAACGGCGCCTTGAAAATACCGGCGATGGCCGACACCGTGCCGCACTCCGCGCGCAGGCGGGCCACCTGCGGGCCGAAGGCGTGAAAATACGCCAGCAGGGCCATGCCGCTTTTGACCAACGCGATTTGGTTGCGGTAAGTGGCGGGCTGGCCGGGGCGGGCGACTTCCGTGGATACGCGCGGCAGCCAGACGTTGTAAAGAAAACCGGTGGGGTCATCAATGAGCGCGTCGTATTCGTCCGCGCGCATGAAAGCCTGATCTTCCGGCGGCTCAATGTAATTGAACCCAACCGTGGGCGGGATGCCGATTCCGGGAATCCCGTAATACCGCAGCCCGGCGGCCTGGGTCAGCCCGGTCCAGACATAAACCATGTTGGCCACCACCGCGTCCCAATCGAACTCCCGGGCGCATTTCACCGCCGCTTCAAAAGCCAGGGTGTAATCGTGCGCCACCTGCTGACACGTCAGCCCGGCGTATTGAGCGGTAAACTCCGCCACGAAAGGTCGGATCGGAATCTTGTCGGGCTTTTCGTTGCGCAAGGCGGTGACGTAGCGGGTGAGGCGTTCCTGGTAAAGTTGTTCCATGTTCATGGTGCGCTTCGGAGACGTAGGGTGGAGACAACCGGCGGCGGGGTCAAATCTTCTATCCGACCGGCGCGCTCTCTGGTAAATAACCGATACATGACGGTCCCGCGGAAACCTTCGGCCGGGCGCCCCGGCGCCCTCTTGCTCCTGGGCGTGCTCCTGGGAGTGGGCTTGGGGCTCGCCGGGGTGCGGATGTTCTGGCCGCGACCCGGCCCGGCCCCGGTCACTTCCGGCGCGCCGGACGCTCCGGCGGCGGCCTCCAAATCAGACGCGACATTTTATGCCAATTACGGCAAATCGCCCTCCTGCCAGTCCTGTCACGAAGAGGCCTACGAGAACTGGAAATACTCGCATCACGCCCTGGCGGAGCGCGAACTGAACCTGGTCCAGGACCGGGACGCGTTTGATCCGCCGTGGCGCATCCCGCACGGTTCGCAACTCTCTTTTGCGTGCATGACGAACGGCCAGTTTCAAATCGTGACCCTGGGCCCGGACGGCACGGTGCAGCCGTTCCCGGTGACGCGGGTGCTCGGCGTGAGTCCGCTCCAGCAATTTCTCGTTCCGTTTCCCGGCGGCCGGTTCCAGATGACGGAACTGGCGTTCGACCCGCGGCATCCCGACTGGTTCAACGTCTATGGCGAAGAAGACCGACGGGCGGACGAATGGGGTCATTGGACGGGCCGCGGCATGAATTGGAATCAAATGTGTGCCGGCTGCCACAACACCGCCGTGCGTAAAAATTACGATCCGCACACGGACACCTACGCCACCACCATGGCCGAGCGCGGGGTCGGATGCGAGGCCTGCCACGGCCCGATGGCGGATCATAACGCCTGGCAGGCAAAGTATCCGAATCAACGCCCCGATCCCACAGTCCGGCGGTTGTCGCAGGAGACAATGTTCAACGTCTGCATGTCCTGCCACGCGCGCCGCGGCGATTTGACCGGCGAATTCGGGCCGCGGGAAGCGTTCGACGATCATTACTGGCTCACGATGGTGGATGAGACGGACACGTTTTATCCGGACGGCCAGATTTGGGATGAGGATTTCGAGGTCGCCGCCTTTCTGGGCAGCGCCATGTACGCCAGCGCCGTGCGTTGTGTTCACTGCCACGAACCTCACACTCTCAAGCGCCGGATGCCCGGCAACTATCTGTGCATGCTGTGTCATGTCGCCTCGTTGACCAACGGCGCGCCGCAGATTGACATCACGACCCACAGCCATCATCCCCCTGGGACCCGCGGCGATCTCTGCACCGATTGTCACATGCCCCAGACGGTTTACATGCAGCGACACGCGCGCCACGATCACGGCTTCACGATTCCCGATCCGCTGTTGACCCAGGAATTCGGCATTCCCAACGCCTGCAACCGGTGCCACGACGAGCGCTCCGCCGCGTGGGCGCGGGATTATGTCGAGCAGTGGTACGGCGCGCGGATGGCCCGTCCGTACCGGCAGCGAAGCCGGACCATCGCCCGCGCCCGGGCTGGCGACCACACGGCGTTGGATGATTTGCTGCGCATCGCCGGCGGTCACACCAACGGTTACTGGCGCGCGGTGGCGGCTGGCTTGCTCCGGCCTTGGTTACTGGAAGACAAAGTCCAGCGCGCGTTGGTCCAAGCGGCCAGCGACACCAATGCGCTGGTGCGCATCGCGGCGATCCGGGCGCTGGAACCGCTGGCTCAAGGCGGCCCGTCCGCCGTGCAAAACGCGGTGCAACGGGGTTTGACCGATCCCGTCCGCGGCGTGCGCGTGGCGGCGGCTTGGGGGCTGCACGAAACTGTGGCCACCAATTCCCTGGCCGGACGGGAATTGCTGGCGTATCTGACGTACAACAGCGATCAACCCGCCGGGGAATTGCAGCGGGGACTGTTTCACATGAACCGTGGCGATCTGCCGACGGCCATGTCCTGTTACCGGCGGGCCGTGCGTTGGGATCCGAACTCGGCCCCGTTGCGCCACGCGCTGGCGGTGGGATTGAGCATGGAAGGCAAACCCACGGAAGCGGTGCGCGAACTCGAGGCTGCCTGCCGTCTGGCGCCGCACGACGCGGAATTGCGTTACAAACTGGGTCTGGCCCTCAACGAAGCCAATCGTCCCCGGGACGCCCTGGCCGCGCTCCAACAAGCCACCGAACTGGAGCCGGCCTATGCGCAGGCGTGGTACAATCTGGGGCTGGCCCACGCAGCTGGAGGCAACGACGTCGCCGCGCTGGAAAGCCTGACCCGGGCGGAGGTGTTGGACAACCGTTCCGCGCAGATTCCGTACGCCCGCGCCACAGTGCTGGCGCGGTTGGGCCGCCACCCCGAAGCCCGGGCCGCCGCCGCCCGCGCGCTGGAGTTGCGCCCCGGATATCCGGAAGCCGCACAACTCCTGCGTTGGTTGGAGCGTTGATGGAAGATTCGCCTCGGCTTGACCTGTATCAAAGCGCGCCGTGTCACTCTTCCCCACCCTGTCGTTTTTATGAGCGAACACATTGTCACGTTGGATATCCGTGAAACCATCCGCGCAGGGCAGCAACCCTGCTCCAGCATCATGAGCGCGGCGGCCAATTTGCGCACCGGCGAATCCCTGCGATTGTTGGCACCGTTTGAGCCGCGTCCGTTGTTTGGTGTGCTCGGCCAACAAGGGTTTGCCCACCGCGCCCGCCCTTTGGGGGATGGCGATTGGGAAGTCCTCTTTTTCCGGGACGCCGCCGGCGCCGCCCAAGCCGTGGCGGCGGCCGCCAGTGAAGCGGCGGACCACAGTGGATGCCAGTGCGGCAGCGACACCCCGGCGGTGCGGGAGCTGGACGTGCGCGGATTGGAGCCGCCCCAGCCGATGGTGCAAATCCTGGAGGCGTTGGCCGCCCTGCCTACCGGGGACACTTTGCGCGCCCAAACCGACCGACGGCCCATGCATCTTTATCCGATGCTCGAAGCGCGAAATTTCCTTGCTGAGAGCGAAGAACAAGCCGATGGCAGCTTCGTGACAACTATTCGCCATCGTCCGGCGTAATCCGCAATTCCCTTTGTCGAAAACCGTCCATCCGAACGGCCCGCGCACTCCGGCAACCCAACCGAGCAGCGCCGCCGCGCCCGCCGCCGCCCACGCGCCATCCGTCGCGCTGCCGCTGGCGTTTGCGCTGACCGGAATCATCACGCTGTGGGTCGGTCTGATCTGGCTGGCGTTCCGCCCGGATACCCTGGCGACTTACCACTACAATCAATACGTCATCGCGCTGACGCACCTGTTTGTTCTGGGCTGGGGCAGCACGGTGGTGATGGGGGCGGTGTATCAGCTCGTGCCAGTGGCGCTGGAGACAAGACTCCACAGCGAAAAACTGGCGCTGGTCCATTACTTGACGCATGTCGTCAGCTTCATCGGCATGGTTTGGATGTTTTGGCGCTGGGACATGAAACAGGTGGGGCATTACGGTTCGGGTCTGGCCTTGGGCATCGGACTGTTTGCCTACAACATTGGCCGCACCTTGCGGCGCGTGCCGCGATGGAACGTCATCGCCACCGCGGTGGCCAGCGCGGTGTTTTGGCTGGGCTTTGCCGTGTTCATCGGCCTGTGCGTGGCGGCGGCCAAATGCACTTATGAATCGGCGGAAACCCTGCCGGCCACGACCTTTTTAGGCGCCATGATTCACGGCCTGCGAGACACGGCGAACCTCGTCAAACGCTTTGATCAAATCAGTCTCATGCACGCGCACGCGCACCTCGGCATGGTCGGATTTTTTCTGATGCTGATCGTGGGGGTGTCGTTCCGTCTGATCCCGATGTTCACCTTGAGTGAATTGCAAAGTCCCCGCCGCGCCGCATGGGCGGTGGGACTGCTGAACCTGGGGCTGGCGGGCACCTTTGTCACCGTGGCGGTGCGCAGTCCGTGGAAGCTGGCGTTTACGGGCGTGATTCTGCTGGCGCTGGGATTGTATGGCGGGGAAATCATCGCCATGCTCCGGGCACGGAAACGCAAGGGACTTGATTTGGGCGTCCGGCAATTTCTGACGGCGTTGGGATTGCTCGGACCGGTGGGCGCCCTGGCCGTTGTCCTGAGTTGGCCGGGGTTGCCGATGACTGCGTTACTCGGCCAACTGGAAAACCTCTACGGCATGCTGGGCGTGCTGGGCGTCGTCACCCTTGCCATCGTGGGCATGCTCCACAAGATTTTGCCCTTCCTCGTCTGGTACGGACGTTACAGCCAAGAGGTGGGCAAACAGCGCGTGCCGTCGTTCAGCGAACTGTATTCGGCGCGACTCCAAGCGGCGGCGCATTGGATTTACTTGGCCGGGTTGGCCGGGTTGAGTGTGGGGATAGTGCGCGCCCACGCAATGGGCGTACGGGCGGGCGCGTTGATGTTGATTGTCAGCGTAACCCTGCTGCTGGCCAACACCTATCAAATCCTTTCCCATTTCTGGCGACCCCGCCGGGCCCCCTTGGCCACCCCCTCCGTTCCTCAGCTTGCGCGGAAGAGAAACGCATTGGGAGGGGAGCAGTCTGCCTCCGGGGTGCCCGGTGCTAAATCTGTTTCACAGCAACCTCCTTCGATTGCCTCATGAACTCTACGCCCCTCACTGAAACGGTCATTCGTGAAACCCTCCGCCAAGTCATGGACCCGGAGTTGGATTGCAACCTCGTGGATCTGGGACTGATTTACGGCATCCAGATCAACGGCGGGCAGGTGACGGTCACCATGACGCTGACCACTCCCGGATGCCCGATGCACGACAGCATTGCCGCCGGCGTGCGGCACGCCGTGCTAGCCTTGGACGGCGTGGAAGATGTGACGGTGGAAATTGTGTGGGATCCGCCGTGGCATCCGGCAATGATGACCCGCGAGGGCTTGGAACGGATCAATCAGACGCGTTCCTGGTAAGGCGCTGACGTCACTCGCAAGTGTCGGGCAACTGCTCCGCCGAATCGCCGAGCACCCGTTCACTGGTCTGGGCAAGCTGCGACAACATTTCCACCTTCGCACGGAGCGAAGGGTCTTCGTCCAGTTGCCGCACTGTTTGCGGAAGGCGATGCGACCAGTTGGACGCCGATAGCGTCCCGGGCGTGTTGAAACGCTCGGCTTGCGCCAGCACATCGGTGATCTGAAACACGGCGAACCACGAATTGGATGCCATTACCGCACGCACAATGCCTTCGTGCAAACGGTCGCTGAAATCGCGGGGTGGCGCCGCCCCGTCCAAGCCGGCGAAACGGGCCAGATGTCCCAGTTCCCGTTGATTGTTTTCCACGTCCACCCCGGCTTCGACGTTCCGCCACCAAGTCTCCCACAGGGCGGCCAACGGCGGGTGATCATGGGTCGTAGGTTGGGCCAGCGAGAGGCGCGGATACCGGCGCGGATCGGAATACGTCCCGTCGGCTTCGCGGAAAAACAAGGGAATGCGAAAACCGGGAATGCCCAGTTGGTGAAGTGTGGGCGGCACGTAATCCGGCACGCACCCGAGGTCTTCCGCCACGATGGTTGTGTCGCCGGAAGCCTCAATCAAGACGCGCAGGATTGCTTCGCCCTGGGCTTGATTGGCTGCCCGGTGTTCCGGGGAATCATCCGCAAACGGCTTGAATCCGGGCACGCGCCCCCCGGTCCGCGCCGCCACTTGCTCGGGCGTCAGCGGCAGAAATTCCGCGTTCCGCTCCGGAGGCCAGGGAAAAGAGTAGATGCGGAAAAAGCCCAGGACGTGATCAATGCGATACGCATGAAACACCCGGTGTAGGTTGCCGACGCGGGTGCGCCACCAGGCAAAATCGTGCCGGCGCAATTCCTCCCATTGATAATTCGGCACGCCCCAGTTCTGTCCCCATTTTTCGATGAACGGATCTCCTTTGAAGGTCCATTCCGGAGGCGCGCCGCCGCTCCAATCCAAGTCGAAAAACGACCGGTTCGCCCACACGTCCGCGCTGTGCCGCCCCACGCCGAACGGAAGGTCGCCCATGAGAAAGACGTTTCGCTCGCCGGCGTACGCCTTGACCGCCTCCCATTGGGTAAAGGCGATCCATTGCACGTAGGCGAAGAACAGTTGCCGGCGCATCAACTCGTCCCGGCGCGCCTCGGGCAGCGCCAGCAGCCAGGTGCGGGCCCGGGCTGGGGTTTGGTGTTCGGCACGCCAGCGTTCCCAGACCGGGTGGTTGCCGTTCTCATCCATCAACATGCGGAACAACGCGTAATCCGACAACCAATCCGCGTTCTCCACCAGAAACGCGCGGAACGCCAGCGCCCGCTTGGTCTCCCGGTTAAAATGCTGCGCCAGGAAATGGCGGAAGGCGGCGGCCAGCAGGCGGCGTTTCAGCGCCTTGACCTTGGGATAGTTGACCCGGCCGCGCCGCAATTCTGCGAGCAAACGCGGCTTGGCCATTTCCGCAAACTCGGCGGACGGCAGATCGGGCACGGCTTCGGGCGTCACCGCGAGGGTGGTCGGTTCGATGGCCAGCGAACTGATGGCGTTGTAGGGGGAATTATCGTCGCTGGTTTCGTTGATGGGCAGGGTTTGGAAAATGTGGAAGTGATGGCGTTGGCACCAGTCAATCATCTGGCGCACGCCTTCGGTGTCGCCAATCCCCAGATCGGTTTCCGTACGGATGGCAAAGACCGGTTCAAGAATACCGGCGAGCGGTTGGGCGGGACTGAGTCTCATGTATTGCGCGGGAGGTTGCCACAAGGAGGATGGAAATTCAAAGTTCGGCGACGCAACGGAAGATGACAGAAAGAAAGGTCAACGACCGCAGCGGCTTCCCCTGCCCTGTCTCCCCGGGCAATCATCTGCTCCGCTCCTTCACCAGAAACGGAGCGATCGGATTCCAAGCGCAAATCGGGGCTCTTGACTCGTCGCAGCTCCCGCCGTCACCGGCTCGTTATTGCATCCACTTGACGAGGAATTCGTAGCTGGCCTGGGCGTAATCGAACGGCGACCCCACTCCGCTGTCCTGTTCGTACACGTACCATTCAATGCCCGCGGCATCGCCCGCCGCAAAGATTTCCGACCAGTTCAATTCGCCCTGGCCCAGCGGAGTGAACGCCTGTTTCCGACCTTGCTTGGCCAAAACCACGTCCTTGGCGTGAATCACCGGGCAACGCCCCTTGCATTTGCGGATGTACGCGGCCGGGTCCACGCCGCCAACATAAACCCAAGCCAGATCCAGTTCCGCGCACAAATGCCCCGGCGTCGTGGATTCCAGCAGGATGTCCAGCTTGTAGCGGGGATCATCCGGGAATTTTTCGAATTCCCACGCGTGATTGTGATACGAAAGCCGCAGCCCCGTCGCGCGCAACTTGGCGCCGAGCGTCTCCAGCCGGCGCGCACCGTTGAGCCAGTCTTTCAAAGTCGCCCGGCAATCGTTCATCATGCCGCCGGGGGCCAGGTCGCCCACGCCCACCGTTTTCCAGAACTTCACGTTCGTCTCGAAATCGCGCTCGAAGGGTTCGATGCCCACATGCGCGGAGATGGCCTTCAACCCGGCCGTGTCGAGCGCCGCGCGGATTTTTTCCGCCGGCAAATTCGGCATGCCGCTCCATTGCACGTATTCCCAACCCATCTGGCGGACGCGTTTGAGCGTATCCGCAAGGTCTTTTTGGGCCGGCTCGCGCAGGGTGTAAAGCTGCAGCGCCATCCGGCGTTTGGGTTTCGAGGCGGCCACGGCGGATAGCACCGGCGCGGCGGCGAGAGTGAGGAAACCCAAGGTTTGCAGGGCTTCCCGGCGGGTGACAGTTCGCGATGCCAAATTCATATACCCGTGACTGTCACCCGAAGCGCGCCGCGATTCAAGCGTTGTCTGCGGTATGGCATCGCCGGGCGAGAATTTCAATTTTGACCGAGCTTGGAATCCTCGGACTCGTGGCGTTCGCCATTCGGTTCCCTTGTGTCTTCGTGACACGGTCAAGTTGGCCGCCGTTGGTGAAGCGTCGTAGGCGCGGCATCTCTGTAGCTACCGCCGACCATAACATTCCGAGCCCCGTTAGGGGCGGCATCTTCCCTCCCTTTACGCGGAAACGAACGGGAAACGTCCAAGCCGTCACATCAATGTTTTCATCCGCAGATGGCGCCGATTGACGCAGATGGGAAATCGGGAAAAACCTGCGAAATCTGCGTTATCGGCGGATTGGACCGAGATCGCTCGCCTCCCCTTCCCGGTCGAAAGCGCCAGAGGACTGGCGCAGTCCAAAAAAGCTGGCGCTTTGGTCCGCGCTTGAATAAACGCGCAGCGTCTTGGAGTGCGGCCGTCCTCTGCCGCTTTCCGCCGCAGCGCCGGGTGGAATCCGGGAGCATCACCGGTCCGGGGGTTGTAGCGATTGGTTGTGATGCCGAACTATGCCGCTCCTGACGGAGCTAAAAAATTATTTGGGTCTGTTGCTACAAAGATACCGCCCCTGACGGGGCTGGGAAATCGGTTGGAGCTGTTGCGGCAACGATGCTGCCGCAACAGGGTTGTTCCTCCGTGCGGCACCGCGGCGCCGCCGCGCCTTCTTGTGGCACGGACTCGCCTCCTTCCACCTGACCTCCGGGACGCGATCTCCACGGCCTTTCCCACACCCCGTCATTTGTGGCTTTTCTGGAAGGCCGATTCCCGCCATGCTCAACCAGCCCGGTGAACGCGGCTCCGTTCAACCGCCGGTCAATTCTTCCGGTTCGAGGATTTACGGGGAGCGCGCGACGGTCTAGGCTGAGGCCGCGTCAATCATTAAGGGCGACCAATTGAACAACGCATCGCAAACCCATGGCGCGCCGGGCGCCGCCGCCAGCCCGCCTTCGGCTTCGAAGGCGAAAAACTTCGCGCGCCGGCTGATTTCCTCCGTGGTGCTGTGGACAGCCATTCTGGCGGCGTTGTTCTCGGAGCATCCGCTGCTGTCCGCCGGCGTGTTTCTGGTCGTCATGGTATTTCTGGCGGCGGCGGGGTTGGCGGAGTTTTACGGATTGGCCCGGGCGCGCGGCCTGGCCTGTTTTCCCCGCTGGGGCTTGTTCGGCGGCGTGCTGTTGATGGGCGGCACGTTCCTGCACGGCACCGGTTGGTTGCGCGGTCACGATTTGCCCGCGGGGGTCAATGATTTTGAGACGGGATTTCTGATTTTGTTTGTCCTGGGCTTGTGCGTCCGACAGTTCTTTTCGCGCGACCACACGGCGGGGCTTGGGACCATTGCCGTCACGCTCTTCGGATTGATGTATGTGCCCTGGCTGCTCAATTTCATCCAGAAAATCCATTTCTTCCCGGGCATCAGCGGCAACGGCAAATTCTATGTTCTCTATTTCATCGTCGTGACGAAGTTCAGCGATACCGGAGCCTACGCGGTCGGGTCGCTGATCGGCCGGCACAAAATGATTCCGCGCATCAGCCCCGGAAAGACCTGGGAAGGATTTGGCGGGGCGTTGGCGATCTCCACCGGTGCCAGTCTCGCCCTCGCGCATTACCTCGGCCATCGTCTGCCCGGCTTGACGCCGTGGCATGCGGTCGTGTTGGGCGTGGTGCTCGGGACCGCCGCAGTGATGGGGGATCTGATTGAATCACGGTTCAAACGCGAAGCCGCCGTGAAGGATTCCGGACGGCTGTTTCCGGGGATTGGCGGCATTCTGGACCTGCTCGACAGCCTCTTGTTTAACGCGCCCATCATGTATCTCTATCTCCGTTACCTCCTGATCCAGCCATGAAAAACGTCGTGATTCTGGGCAGCACGGGCAGCATCGGCACGAGCGCCATCAAGGTGGCGCAAGATCTGCCAGACCGGATTCGTGTGCTGGCGCTGGCGGCGGGGAACAACAGTGAATTGCTCCTGGAACAAACCCGCCGGTTCCGCCCCGAAGCCATCTCCATCGGGGATGCCGCCGGCGTGCCAAAACTGCGTGATGCGGTCGGCCCTCTGTGCGAGGTCTATTCCGGCCCGGAGGGGTTGGTCCAACTGGCCACGCTCCCGGCGGCAGACATCGTCCTCCTCGCCATCGTGGGCACCGCCGGGTTGCAACCCGCGCTGGCCGCCATTCGCGCCGGCAAAGACCTCGCTGTGGCTTCCAAGGAAATCCTCGTCATGGCCGGCGAAATCGTGATGCGCGAGGCGCACAAATACGGGGTGCGCGTGCTGGCGGTGGACAGCGAACACTCCGCCATTTTTCAATGTCTCGACGGCAAACCTGCCGCGTCCGTGCGCAAACTCTGGCTGACCGCATCCGGCGGCCCGTTCCGCGACGCCGCCGAATGGCCCAAGGGAAAGTTTCCCGACATTACGGTGGAACGCGCCCTGCAACATCCGTCCTGGGTTATGGGCCGGAAAATCACGATTGATTCCGCCACCCTTTTCAACAAGGGCTTGGAAATGATTGAGGCGCGCTGGTTGTTTGACGTGGGAATGGATCGCGTGGGCGTGCTGGTACATCCCCAGAGCATCGTGCATTCGATGGTTGAATTTGTGGACGGCGCGTTGCTGGCCCAGCTCTCGACGCCCGACATGTGCCTGCCGATCCAATATGCGTTGACCTATCCCGAACGCCTCGCCAGCGCCCGGGTGCAAACCGATTTTGCCCGGCTCGGCGCGCTGACGTTTGAAGCGCCGGACGAGGACCGTTTCCCCTCCCTGGCTCTTGCGCGGCACGCGGGCGAAGTCGGCGGCACCCTGCCCGCCGTTCTGAACGCGGCCAATGAAATCGCGGTGGCCGCCTTTATCAACCGGCAAATCAACTTCTCGCAGATCACCGAAACCGTCCGGCGCACGATGGCCGCGCATCAAGTGGTGGCCCACCCGACGCTGGAACAAATCCTCGCCGCCGACGCCTGGGCGCGACAAACCGCGGCGGCGGGGCACTGACTTCCCGCGTCCGCGCCCCCCGTAAAATACTTGTTGCGCTCCCGCTGGATTTGGCGCCATAGTGTGCGCGTTGCAGGTCTTGTTGGCCGCAGTGGTGCGAACACCACTCTTCGGCACAGCAAACTCCCATTGTTCTGAATCCGCGGTTAGGCGCCGATTCCTTGGACCTGTGACAACGTAAACTCGTTATGAGCAATACAAGCAACAATGCCCCGGAACGCGGTTCCGGCTATCTGGAAATCTCGGAAAAAGGCTTCGGCTTTCTGCGTTCCGCGCAGAATCATTTTCATCCCAAGCCCACCGACATTTTTGTGACGCCCGACACGATCAAGCGCAGTTTCCTGCGCGAGGGCAGTCTCATCACCGGCCCGCTGCAGCCGCCACACCGCGGCAGCAGCCCGCAACTCAAGAGCGTAGAGAAGGTCAACGACATGCCCTTCGAGGAGTACGTCAAGGCGGTCCGGTTTGAGAACCTGACCACGATTGATCCGATCGAGAAATACCGGCTGGAAACCACGCCCGACCTGATCGAGACGCGGGTGATTGACCTGGTCACCCCGATTGGCCGAGGCACACGCGGATTGATCGTCTCGCCGCCGCGCAGCGGCAAGACGACGGTGCTCAAGCAGATCGCCAACGCCATCACCACCAACCATCCGGATGTGTCGGTGTTGGTCCTCTTGATTGACGAGCGCCCCGAAGAGGTGACCGACTTCCAACGGTCGGTGAAGGCCGAGGTGGTGGCCTCCTCCAACGATCAGGATTTGGAAACCCACGTCCGGCTTTCGCGTTTCATGATCGAGCGGTGCCGCCGGATGGTGGAATGCGGCAAGGACGTGTTTGTGCTGCTGGACTCCCTGACGCGCGTGGCCCGCGCCTACAACAGCGTCCACGGCGGCAGCGGGCGCACCATGACGGGCGGCGTGGACGCCCGGGCGCTGGAAATCCCGCGCAAGATGTTTGCCTCGGCCCGCAAGATCGAGGATGGCGGCTCGTTGACCATCATTGCCACCGCCCTGGTGGACACCGGCTCCCGCATGGACGAACTGATCTTTCAGGAGTTCAAAGGCACGGGCAACATGGAGCTGATCCTGGACCGCAAACTTTCGGATCGCCGGTTGTTCCCGGCCATTGACATTCCCAAGAGCGGCACGCGCAAGGAGGAAAAGCTGTTCCCGAAACAGCACATTGAAGCCGTGCGCAAATTGCGCCGGATGATGGTGGACCTCAATCCCATTGAGGCCATGGAAACCCTCACCGCCGCGCTGAAGAAGCACAAGACCAACGACGAACTGCTGACGAAGCTGGTCTGAGGCGCAAACGCATCAACGAAGAAAACCGCGGAGAATAACCGCCGACGCCAGCCTTTCCAGGGCGGGCGACGGGCCGCTTATCGTAACCGCCAGGTGATGCGGCCTTTGTTCAAGTCGTAGGGCGACATTTCCATCTTCACCCGGTCCCCCACCGTGAGGCGGACCCAGCGTTTGCGCATCTTGCCGCAAATCGTGGCCAGGACCAGATGCTTGTTGTCCAGTTGCACCCGGAACATGGTGCCGGGCAGCACCGTGTGAATGCGTCCTTCGACTTCGATGTGTTCTTCTTTCATTAATGCAATTCTATCTTACCCACAGGGCGCCGCCGTCGCCCTCCCCCGCCATTCTGGCGGGTCCATAATTTAACCGTGGCGGAAACGACAGAGGTCTGGCTGTCGTAACAACCTGTGACCTCCGCCGCCAAATCAAACCGTCTCAATAACGCGGCCGTCCCCCGCCGAAGGAGCGCCGGCCACCGCCGCCGCCCCCACCGGACCGTTCTTCGCGCGGACGCGCAATGTTCACCGTCAACGCCCGACCATCCAACGTCTTGCCGTGCATGCCGTCAATGGCCTTTTGCGCTTCCTCCGGAGAACTCATGGTGACAAAGGCAAACCCGCGGGAGCGCCCCGACGCCCGGTCGAGCATCAGATTGACTTCCGCCACCGTGCCGTGCGCGGCAAAGGCGTCGTTCAGGTCGTTTTCCGTAGTGTTGAAGGAAAGATTTCCTACAAACAGTTTGCTATTCATGTGATGTATTTGCTGTCCGCCATTAACCGTTGCTTTCCGCAGACTGTTCCCGACTGCCGGGTCTCAAATCATCACCGAACCAAGTTCACCTGAAGATTCACCATGTCTTGAAAGTGACTAGCTATCGAACAGAGACAAGTAAGATGACCGATTTCGCGCGAATGGCAACTGTTAATCGCAACTACCGGCGGTGGTGGCGGCGCGGAGAATGCCGCGTTTCCCGGCGAACCCGTCCGGGCGCACCGTGACAGCAATATCTTTCCAGCTGGCATTCGCGCCTTCACGCGGTGGGCTGCCCTTCCCGCTCGGGACGGATGAGCAGGACCACGATAACGGACAGCAACGCCACACCCGTGAAACCGCCAAAGATGAGCGTCAACGGCACCCCGTGATCTTGCAACGCGCCAAACCCCCAGTCGCCCAAGCCGCCGCAGGAGATGCTGACCAAGTTCATGATCCCGTAACCGGTGGCGCGCAATTCCGGACGCGTAATCTGACAGAGGATGGGCATGTTGTTGCCATCGAAAAATCCCCAACCGATGCCAAACAGAACGAGGAAAGTCGCGGCCAGGGCCACAGTACCCGGATTCCCCAAACCAAACAACGCCGGCAGGAACAGGAGCATGCCGAGGGCGCTGACGTAAATCCGACCGCGCATCTGACGCCGCATCCAGCGGTCCGCCAACCAGCCGCCCAAGACCGCGCCGACGATGGTGGCCAGTTGCACGTACAGCACGGCGATGACGCCCGCCCGGCCCTGGGAAAGATGAAACTGATTTTTCAAAATGACGGGCATCCAGTCTCGGATCACCCAACCGGCAATCGCCGGCAGGGTGAAATAAATCACGAGCAACAGATAATTACGGTTGGTCAGCAAGGCCCCCACCGCGCGCACGGGCGAGAGCGACTGTGGTACCGCGTCGGGCGAGCGTGGCGGATCCCGTAACAAGAAAAACAAGGGCAGCGCGTAAACCACGCCCACCAATCCCGCCAGACTGAACGCCCAACGCCAACCAAAAGCGGGCGCATCGGCCACATATCCCGCATAACCGCCCAGGATCACCCCCACGTAAATGCCCGTTTGGTGTACCCCGACCGCGCGGGAACGGGTGGGGCCCGGATGAAAATCCGCAATCAACGCCAAGGCGGCGGGGATGTAAAACGCCTCGCTGATGCCCATCAGCGCCCGCGTCCACACGAGTTGCTCGTAGTTTTGGACGTGTCCGGTCAACCAAGTAACCACCGACCAGGCAAACAAACTGACCACGATGATCCGTTTGCGGCTGAACCGATCCGCGATGTACCCGCCGATGGGGCTCAGCCCGGCATAAACCCATTTGAATGAGCCGAGCACGAATCCCCATTGCGCCTCGCTGGTCAACCCCGCGATGTCCGTGACCATCGAGGTTTTCATCGTGGCCAGCATTTGCCGGTCGAGATAATTCAACAGCGCCACCGGCCAGAGCAGACTGACAATCAGCCAGGCACGGGAAAGTCCCGGACGGCTTCCCGCGTGCGGGCCAGATAAATCGGTTTGGGGTTGAGGGAGCGACATGATGTTTTACCGCAGTTGGAATGCCCAGACTTCCGACGAGCGAACTCCCGGACGACTTTCACCGTTGGGAATGACTGCTTGTCCGCGCCATTCAACCACTGGCACGGTAGCGCGGGAGAGAGGCGAATCGCCGAGTGAAACCCACCGGTCGGCGCGGGGATCATAGGCCAACACCTCCCGTGGAAACCCCGGATGCGCCGCTGGCGGTTCGAAGTGGACAAGCCGGCCATCATCGCCACTGGCGATCAATAAACGCGAACCATGAATAATGGCCGGAGACGGCGCGGCCGCCGTCGGGCGGGGTAAATCGCAGAGACGCCGCCAACCGGAGCCGGGCGTGTAGCGATAGGCGTCCGTGAGGTAACGGCGGGTTACCTTCCCTGGGGCCGCCGCGCTCAATTCCACACCGCTGAACAGAAAGAACCCCCCCTGCCCCGCGCCCGCCACCGCCAACATCCGGGCGGGCCCGGGCCACGGTTCGAGTTCCTGCCAGTCGCGATGCGTTTGGTCAAGGTCGAGCCGCCAAAAATTGCGCAAGGCATTGGTCGCTTCGGGCTGATCGGTGCCGCCCGCGAGATAAAAAGTGTGGCCAACGAGCGCACCACAACCATAGGCCAGCGGACGTGGTAGCGGCGGCAAAGGCCGGGTTTCAATCCGTCCCGTCACCCAGCGCAGGGCGAACACGTCCCGGAAGTGTTGCTCCGCGTCGCAGCCGCCCGCGCAAATCACTTCACTCCGCCATGATACTGAGACCCCGTAAGCCGCGGCGCGGGGAAGGGTGGAAACCGGAATCCACGCGGCATCCGGGGCGGGCAGCACAAAAATGGAACGATGCCATTCCTTCCGTCCCCCGGCCCACGGCGGCAGCACAGGAAAATTCGCTCCGCCCGCGACCAACAGGGCGTCCTGGCTCACCCCGGCGAACGGTGCGGCAAAGCCGATGGCATCCGGAATGGAAGGGAGTTGTCGCCAAGCCGATGATTGACGCGGTGCGGGAGCGCACGACACCGCGAGCATGGTCAGCAAACACCACCGCACCAGAGTCCACAATGAAAAGTTGAATGGCATGAACGCACTCAAGGGACCGCGTCCAAGGGTTCCCCGCGTGAAGCCGGTTGAGACGACTCCTCCAACCACGCCAAGGAAAACCGGGCGATGACAATTCGCTCGTAAGGCATTTTTTGTCCCTGCTCGTACAGGCAACCGATGGATTGGTCCGGCAGCTTGGCAAGGCAGGAATACGCGGCGGGCCCGGCGTGAAGGGTTTTGCTCACCGCCCAGCTTTGGCCCTCATCGTAGCTGACGCGCACCGTCAGATTTTCCCGTTTTTTGCTCGCGGGATTGGCAAACAAAATCCGGCTTTTCTCCCGCACCGAAGGCCAGGAGTAACGCAGCAAGCTGGCCTGACAGACCGGTTCCACGAGGGCCGGATCATCCCGCACGGGGGACCAGGTCAATCCGCCGTCCCGGCTGGTGGCAAAGGCGCGCAACTGTTTGCCGCGATACGAACGCAGGTTGTGCAACAAGGCGCCGTCGCTTAGCTCGACCAGGGTGGATTCGTTGGTGCGCTCCTCCTCAATCCCGCCAATTCGCCAAGTCGCTCCGTGATCATCCGAGTAAATGACGTGCGACCGGGTCACTGAACCGCCGGCATCGTTCAAGTAGGTATGATTGCACGGGATCATCAATCGGCCGGCAAACGGACCGCGTTCCAGTTGGATTCCGTTCACCGGTCCGGTGGCGTACCAGTGCCAATCGGTCCGCTTCACAGCCGCCGTAATTTCCCGGGGCCGGGCCCAGGTCACGCCATCATCTCTGCTGTGGGTCACAAACACCCGTCGCGTATCCTGGCTGGTGTGGGCTTGAATGTCCTTTTCCTGGTCGGCACCCAAGTTCCAAGTCATCAGCAGCCAGATGATCCCGGTGGTTTGATCCACTACCGGGGCGGGATTGCCGCAGGTGTTGTCTCCGTCCGACCAGATGCATTGCGAGGCGCTCCACGTCCGACCGTTGTCGGTCGAGCATTTGACGAGCAGATCAATGGCACCCGCGTCGCTGCGGCTGTGCTTGCGGCCCTCGCAAAAGGCCAGGACCGTGCGGTTGGTGGTCACGATCAACGCCGGGATACGGTAGGTGTGATACCCGTCCGTGCCGGCCACAAAAACTGGCGTGGTTTCCATTGTCGGCGCCGCCCCGCGCCCCGGGAAAGCCACGGCGGCTGTCAGTCCGGCGATCAGCAATAAAGCGCGCATAACCCTGCGAGAGCTTGAAGCAGCCGGACGCCCTTAGCCAGCTTTCTTCGGGAAAACTGTCGGTGCATCAGCTTGGACGCACGCGGGAAAACCCACCGCCTCCAGTTCGTGCGTCAATTGCGCCCAGGTTTCAGGCGAGAGATTCCTCAAGGGCGCCCGGACGGGGCCGCAATCCAAGCCGACCAATTTCATCATCGCCTTGCCTGCCGGCAACCCACCCCGTTGGATCATGAGGGCAATGATTTCGATGGCTTGCGATTGGTATTGGCGCGCGGTTGCAAAATCGCCGGCCTCAACTGCGGCCAGGATTTGGTGAAACACTGGCGCCAGATAATTGTAGGTGCTGCCCACCGCGCCCGTCCCGCCCAGCGCCAAGGCGGCGAGCAACATTTCATCGCGTCCGAATAAAATGTTAAACCGCCCGCCCGCATACGCGACGCACCGCCGGTAATCCATCAGGTCTTCGTGGGTGAACTTGATGCCCGCCAGGTTCGGGATGCGTTCCGCCGCCCGCTCGAGGAAGTCATACATGGAAAAATTGGCGCCGGTTATCGCGGGCAGATGATAATAAAAAAACGGCAGCGCCGGCGCGCCCGACGCCACCTGCGCGCAGCAATCCACCAACTGTTCCAGATCCGCCGCGCGAAAGAACGTGGGGGCAAGAGCGGCAAAGGCATACGCCCCGATCTGCGCGGCGTGCGCGGCCAACTGCCGGCTTTCCGCCACGGAGGGATGCCCGACATGTACAATGACGCGCAACGCACGCGGAGCGGTCGCCAGCCATTCCTCAGCCACTTGCCGTCGTTCCGCGGTGGTTAACGAAAGCCCTTCCCCGGTGGTGCCGCAAACGAACGCGCCGGTGACTCCATTCGCGGCCAGCGCCTGCGCTTGCCGCCCAATCATCGCCACGTGGAGAGACCCATCCTCCCGCAGAGCCGTAAACGGCGCGGCAATCAGCCCAGTGAGCGTTGTTTTCATAAATTCCTTCTTCCGGGTGGGCGCGAGCGGTGGCCGTTATCCGCCTCCTCCACCCGGGCCAAGGTGCTGACCGCCCACCGTCGAATCAAGGTGAATCCAGCGGTTATTCCCTTGTTCCGGCACGCTTCAAACTTGACGTGAGAGACAATTTCGGGAAACTGCGCCCACACTGGGGCGGAAAACAAGCGACAATGCATCGAAACATCACAACACCAACCGGCACGGGCGAACCTCGTCGCCGAGGGACCATCGGGCGCGGCGCGGCTCCCGAAAGGTGTCGCTCCGGAGAAGACCGATTCGCTCATTCGCCGTCCGACGTTTTCTTTTATCCCCATTGGAATTCATCATGTTCATGCCTCGAATAAACAATCTGATCCTGCTGGCCGCCCTTACCCTGCTGTTGCCGGGAGTGGGTCAGGCCCAAAACCGGGTGCTTTTCATCGGGAACAGTTTTACCATCGGCAGCGGCGGCGGCGGGGTGCCCGGCATTTTTGACCGGCTCGCCCAAGCCGGCGGCCAACCGGATCCCGACACCGTGATGCAGGCGGTGGGCGGGGTGGATTTCAAGTATCATTACCAGAGCGCCGCCACGTTGGCCGCCATCGCGTCCAAGCCGTGGACGCATGTCATCCTTCAGAATTACAGCACCCAACCGACCCACTTGAACAGCGGCAGCGTGGCCGATCATTACAACTACGGCACCTTGCTTTACGAAAAAATCCGGCAGAACAATCCGCAGACCCAAGTGATCCTGTTTGAAACCTGGTCCCGGTCGGCGGCGCATTCCATGATTACCGGCGTCTCCGGGGGCAGCAGTTTCGCCAGTACCGCTGAGTTTCAAATCGAGTTGCGCACCAACTACCAAGGATTGGCCCAGGCGCTCAACGCCAGCCATCCGGGCGCCCCACCCGTCCTCGTCGCCCCAGTGGGGGACGCTTGGGAAATTGCGGGGGGATTGCGTCCGGCGTCCGACCCGCTCTTCGTCCGGCTGCACGGGACGGATGAATATCACGGCAACAACAACGGCTATTACCTGGCGGCCTGCGTGTTTTACAGCCTGATATACGGCGCCAGCCCGCAGGGATTGGGTAACAATTCCCTGATCACCAGCTTGGGGCTGGGACTCACCGTGCCGGCATCGCAATTGGAGGAAGTCGCTTGGGCAACGGTCTCGCGCAATCATCAGGAAGGGGTGCAGTCGTTCCTCTTCGATTTTGGGTCAGACACCCTCCCGACGGCTTACGGGCCCGCCCCGGGAGATCCGTTCAATCATTGGAACAATATCGGCAGCGCGGTGGGCGGCTCGGCGACCGGCGAGATCGCCAATCTCGTAACCACTTTGAATCTGCCCACAGATGCGGGGCTGGTCATGGTCCGCCCCTTTAACGGAGCGAACACCAGCGGCACGACAACTTCGGCGGTCTTTCCCGCCAATGCCACGCGCGACTCGCTCTTCGGCAACACCGAATCGTTCAACGGGCTCAGCGATATTTTTCCCTGCTTCAAGCTGACCCGCCTGAATCCCGCGCGGGCGTATAGCTTCACCTTTTTTGCCTCGCGCCTGAGCGCCAGTGATAATCGGGAAACGGGCTACACGGTTTCCGGCCAAAATTCCGGTTACGCCACCCTCGACGCGGCGAACAATACCGACGCGACCGCGCTCGTTCCGGAGATTATTCCGGACGCCGACGGGGCCATCACCATCAGCCTGGCCCCCACCCCGAACAACAATAACGCCAATCATTTTACGTATCTGGGTGCCATGCGCATGGACGCCGTACCCGAACAAACGCCGATCACGTTCACCCGCCAGCCGGCCGACCAGACGGTTTCCGAGCATTTACCGGTCTTTTTCACGGCGGAGGTTGAGGGAACCCCTCCGTTCTTCATTCAATGGTTCAGCAACGGCGTCGCCCTTCCCCAAGCCCGTCAGCTCACCCTGGCGATTCCCGCGGCCACCACGAATATGGATGGCAGCATTTTCTCGGTGACCGTGAGCAACCTCGCGTTCCACGCCACCAGCCGCGACGCCGTGCTGCGGGTGATTCCCGCGCCGCCCAATCCGGCGCGGCACACCTGGCTGTTCGACTTCGGAGGCGCCGCCACCACGGGTTACGGCCCGGCTCCGGACGATCCCTTAAACTTCTGGAACAACGTGACCGCCGCGGTGGGTGCTTCGAACACGGGCCGATTGACCAACCTAATCACCACCGTCAATGCGCCGAGCACGCTGGGGCTGGTGATGGTCCGCCGCTTCAACGGCGTCAACGAGAACGGCACCACGGCTTCGCCTTTTCTGCCCGTAAACGCCACGCGGGATTCGTTTTATGGCAATACGGAGACCTTCAGCGGCCTCGCCAATGTCTTCCCCGGCTTCAAACTGGTCGGTTTGGATCCGCAAGCGGAGTATGCCCTGACGTTTTATGCTTCCCGGCTGGGCGCCAACGACAACCGGGAGACGGGATACACCGTGGTGGGTGCCAACACCGGCTTCGCCGCGCTCAACGTGGCCAACAACGTCACCAATACCGCCCGGGTGACGGGAATCCGGCCCTCCGGCGCGGGCGAGATCGCCATCAACATCGCACCGACCGCCAACAACAACAACGCCAACCATTTCACCTACCTGGGCGTGCTGCGGGTGGATGAATTCCCCCTGCCGCCTCAATTCCAACCGCCGAGATTGGAAAGGGGCCAGATCAAATTGGACTGGACCGGGGATGCCCAATTGGAATGGGCCTCCGCGCTTTCCGGGCCCTGGTATCCGATTACCCCGCGACCCTCCCCGCCGTACGCCGAAAGCGTCGCCAACCAGAGCCGCTTTTTCCGATTGGTGGCTGTCCCGTAGCCGCTTTCTAAACGCCGGATTGAGGCGGAGGATTCCGCACTGGCAATCGGACACACACGGGCTACGTCCCCCGGCTGCGAAAGCCTGCGGATAACTGCCCTACCATCGAATCCTGGCGCGTTTTTTGTGCGGCGTGCGTCTCAAAACTGAGGGTTGGCACGTTTCCGGCGACGGATGACGCAGCACAAAGGGTGCAAAGAAGGGGCTTGAAAAAACGTGCGCATGGGCGGTATCGGTTTGACGTATGACAGACGTATTGAGATTTGAAACCACGAAAGCCTTCACGCGAAAGTTCAAAGAGGTCAAACGGGTGGCGTTGGCGGGCGGCATCGTGGAACTGCGCGAAGGCAACGCGGTGTTCGTGTTCCAGCGCAAGCCGGGGACGGGCGGATTTTACGGTGCGCTCAAAGGCCGGGTGGCCCGGCGGGCCAAGACGGAAGACTTGCTCGGCGCCGGCGAACCGTGGGAGGCGGCCCCATGAATTACCTCTGGGACACGCACGCACTGATTTTCGGCATGGACGGCGATCCCGAGTTGCCGCCACGAACCGCCGCGCTGGCGCAAGCGGGCACGATTCGATAGAAACTTTTGAAGATTGGCGCGGTGGTGTTGCGCAACACCCGGCGGGTGAAACTGCTGCTCTCCAGCGCCTGTCCGTATCAGAGAATCTTCGGCCAGGTGTTCCGCGCCTTGGGCAGTGGTTGAAGGGCCGGGAGTGCGGTCCCCGGCACGCTGACCAACCACGGGGGTAAGAGGGACTGTGCCCACGCCTGGAAATAATCAGTGTTTTCAGCACTTCAGAGCCGATCCTTTCTCCGCGTAACGCTCAAACCCGCACCGCCCAACCATCATAAAATATCCGGGCTACGGCGGCCGGCGCCGAGGCAAAGGAGAAATTTATCTGGGAATAAGTCGGGGTTGATTTTTTGGATTAAGAGGCGATGGTTCATGTACGCTGGGCCGCTTCACGTGACGCCAGAAGCGTTGCGATCCCGTGGCGCCGCGTGGCAACCATGAACACCAATAAGACTTCAGCTCCGGCCAAGGAAACTTGGTCCGTTACCGTACTCTATCAGGATGCCGAGGTCCGCCCGCGGGCCCTGCAGGCTTGTGATCATTTGATGCAGCAGTTTTGGTCCGAAATTGAATTCGATTTTAACTGGTGGCGATTCAGTTTTCTGGAAGAGTCGGAGACCGCCGCGCACGCCGCCCGTCACTTGGAAAACTCGGACGCCATTGTAATCGCGGTTCAATCGGACGGCGAGCTTCCGGCCGCCATTGCGGAATGGCTGGATCAGGCGATGATCCAGCGCGGCATTCGCGGCGGCGTTTTCATCGCCTTGTTTGGCCCTCAACCGGACGACTCCGCCCAAGCGGACGCCGCCAAAAACGCGCACTTGAGCGCGCTGGCCCATCGGTCCGGCATGGATTATCTGACGGAAGTGCTCGAGGTGGTGCGACCCGGCGGCCTGCCCGACTCGCTGGATCATTTAATCCAGCGCGCGGAGGAACATTCCTCCATTCTGGACAATATCCTCAAGGATTCGTTCCTCTTGAATTGGTCCATTTGATCCGCCCGGCACCGGCGTTTAAGCCGAAGCCGGCGGGGCCGCTAACGGATCGGCGGCGTCCTCTTCATCCGCCCCGTCCTCTTGTTGCTCGCTGATGACGGGAGCAATGGCTTGCAACCGGTCCGCTTCATCCAAATCAATGAGCTTGACCCCCTGGGTGTTCCGACCAGCTTCGCGGATGTCCCGCACCGGCGTCCGCACCATCTGGCCGCCTGCCGTGATGAGCATGATTTCATCGTTGTCCCGCACGGTCAACGCCCCGATCACCCCGCCGGTGCGCTCGGTGACTTTCATGGTGATGCGGCCTTTGCCGCCGCGCGACTGGTTGCGCGCCCCGGTCTCAGCGCGCACCAGATATTCGTCAAAGTCGGTGCGTTTCCCGATGCCGTTTTCGCCGGCCACCAGCAGGGTGGCATCGCGCACCACCACCGCCAAGGCCACGACCTCGTCGCCCGCGCCCAGATTGATCCCCCGCACCCCCGCGGCATTGCGGCCCATCGAGCGCACGTCAGATTCGCTGAACCGGATGCTCATGCCGTCCTTGGTAATAAGCACGACATCGTCGCCGGGATCCTTGATGTCGCCCTGTTCGACGATGCTTCCCCGGGTCAATTTCACGTCAATCAGCCGGTCGCCGTCGTCAATGGAGATGGCGATGATGCCGCCCTTGCGCACGTTGGCAAAGTCGCTCAGGGTCGTCTTCTTAACGGTCCCCCGGGCGGTGGCGAAGAACAGTTCCCCGGGCTGTTGCCAGGTGACATTCTCCTTGTTCGCGTCGGTCTGAGACACAATCCGAATGAGCGCGGCGACTTTTTCCTCCGGGCGCAGTTCGAGCAGATTGGCAATGCTCCGGCCCTTGGCGGCGCGGCCCATGTCCGGCACTTCATGCACGCGCTCCACGTAAACCCGTCCCGTGTTCGTGAAGAACATCAAGTAATCGTGCGTGCTGGCGGTGAACAGATGCTCGATGAAATCCGGTTTCTCCCCCTCGACCGACGACCCTTCGCGCGTCGCCATGCCAATCACCCCTTTGCCGCCGCGGCGTTGCGCGCGGTACGAACTGATGTTGGTGCGTTTGATCAAGCCGTTGTGGGTCATCGTGATGATCACGCCTTCATTGACAATGAGGTCCTCGATGGCGATCTCGCCTTCGTCCGGCACCAGATCCGTCCGGCGCGGCGTGGCGTATTTCTCCTTGATGGCCAATAATTCGGCTTTGATGATGGCCAGAACCCGGGCTTCCCGGGCCAGGATGTCCAGCAAATCCTCGATGCGTTTCAGGAGCGTCTTGTACTCGGCCCGAACCTTGTCAATCTCCAGCCCGGTCAGTTGGTAAAGGCGCAACTCCAAAATCGCGTCCACCTGCGCTTCGCTGAGCGCGTACCGGCCGCTGACCAGGCGGTCCTCCCGACGCACCAACACGCTCCAGGCCTCCACTTGCGCCCGGCTCCATTCAAAGGCCAGCAACTTGATCCGGGCCTCCTCCCGCGTGCGGGAGTGCCGGATGATGCGGATGAATTCATCCAGATTGGCCAGCGCGATCAAATAGCCCTCGAGCGTTTCCGCCCGCGCCTCGGCCTTCTGCAAATCATGTTTGGTGCGCCGGAGAACCACCTCGCGCCGGTGTTCGAGGTAGCAGGTGATGACGTCCTTCAGATTGAGGGTTTTGGGACGCCCGTGGTCAATCGCCAGCACGTTGGCCGAGAAACTCGTCTCCAGTTGCGTGAGTTGATACAGGTTGTTGATGATCACCTTCGGCACGGCATCGCGTTTCAACTCAATGACGACGCGCGTGTTCTCGTCCGATTCATCCCGGATGGCGGTGAGATCGGTCAGGCCGGGGGTCTTGTCATTGACCAACTGGGCAATGCGTTCGACCAGGGTGGCGCGGTTCACGCCGTAGGGAATCTCGGTAATGACGATCTGCTCCCGATTTCCTTTGAGCTCCTCCACGCCCACGCGGCCGCGCATCTTCACACTGCCGCGCCCGGTCATAAAATACTGCTTGATGCCCTCCAGCCCGCACACCATGCAGCCGGTCGGGAAATCCGGGCCCTTGATGTGCTTCATCAACTGGGGAATGGTGATGTCTGGCTGGTCAATCTGGGCGCAAATGGCGTCCACCACCTCGCCGAGATTGTGCGGGGGAATGTTCGTCGCCATGCCCACGGCGATGCCGGTGCCGCCGTTGATCAGCAGATTGGGGAACGCCGCCGGAAATACGGACGGCTCCAGACACGTCTCGTCGTAGTTCGGCACGAAATCCACCGTGTCCTTGTCCATGTCCTCCATGAGCACGGCGCCCAACGGCGCCAGCCGGGCTTCCGTGTACCGCATCGAGGCCGGCGGATCGCCCTCGACCGAACCAAAGTTGCCCTGCCCGTCCACCAGCCGCTCCCGCATGGACCAGGGCTGCGCCATGTGAACCAGCGTGGGATAAATCGCTTGATCGCCGTGCGGGTGGTAGTTGCCCATCGTTTCCCCGACAATCTTGGCGCATTTGATGTGCTTGCGATTCGGCATGACGCCGAGGTCGTGCATCGCGTACAGAATGCGCCGTTGCGAGGGTTTCAAACCATCCCGCGCATCCGGCAACGCCCGCGCGACGATGACGGACATTGAATAGTCGAGGAACGAGTTCTTGATCTCGTCCGCGACGTTGATCTTGGCGATTTTCTCGCCCGCGGCAAAGAGCGGTGTGGCGGTCCCCGCCGGGGACGGCGGCGGATTGGGATTGGGGTCGTCAGGCATGATAGGAGAAAAAATCAGGGCAGGCGGGGCCGGCCAACGTCCGGGAGACCGGCGCGCAGGTCGGGGTGGGCCAGCGGGAGGTCATCAAACATCCAAATTGCGCACGTTCAAGGCGTTGTCTTCGATGAACTGCCGGCGGGGCTCCACCGCTTCGCCCATCAACTTGCTGAACATTTCCTCGGCCTCAATCGCGTCGGTCAGTTCGACCCGCAACAACTTGCGCCGGGCCGGATCCATGGTGGTTTCAAAAAGTTCCTTCGGGTTCATTTCTCCGAGGCCTTTGAACCGCTTGATTTGCAATCCCCGCCGACCAACTTCCTTGATGCCGTCCAAAATCTCGGGAATGGAAAACAAGGCGCGGTTCGCCGCCCGTTCGCCCTCGCCCTCGATCAACTCAAAGAGCGGTTTGTCCTGGGCGGCGTAGTGTTCGACGTTGAATCCTTTGCGCGCCAGCCGCTGCAACAACTGGCCGACGGCTTTGCTCTCGTGCAATTCCACGTGGCGCGCGCGGCGCGTTTGTCCGTTGTTCTTGTTTTTTTCCAGGACGGTCGTGTCGTTCTCGTCGCCGCCGAACAATTTCAAATCGGGATTGTTGTCGCTGAAGGTACGCAATTCCTGTTCGGTGTGAAAGTAGTGGACGGTTTCGTCATTGCCCTGGCGCACCTTCACCAGATGCCGGGGGAGTTCCCCCGATTTGCGATGCCGGGATTCGACATACTCGGCGAAATCGCCGCCATGCCGCCGCACGGCTTTGGCGTACTTGTCCAACGCATCCAGCAATTCGAGGATTTCCTCGAGCTGTTTCTGCGACAGTTCGTTGCCGTCGGCCAGATTGCGCAGCCGCACATCCTCCGTGCCCAACTGGATTAAAATCCGGTTCAACTGCGCGTCGTCATCCACGTATTCCATCCGTTTTTTCCGGGTGATCTGATAGAGCGGCGGCTGGGCGATATAGACGAACCCCTGTTTGATCAATTGCGTCATCTGCCGATAAAAGAACGTCAGCAGCAGCGTGCGAATGTGTGACCCATCCACGTCGGCATCGGTCATGATGACGATCTTGTGGTAGCGCAGTTTCTCAAGGTTGAACGAACCCTCGCCCTCCCCCTCGCCAATGCCCGTGCCCACGGCGGTGATCATGGTCCGGATTTCGTTATTCTGGAGCACCTTGTCCAGCCGCGCTTTCTCCACGTTGATGAGCTTGCCGCGAATGGGCAGGATCGCCTGGAACTTGCGGTCCCGCCCCTGCTTGGCGGAGCCGCCGGCGGAATCGCCTTCCACGATGAATAACTCCGTATTCACCGGATCGCGGTCCGAGCAATCCGCCAGCTTGCCGGGCAACCCGCCCCCCGCCAACGCACTCTTGCGCACCGTTTCACGCGCCCGGCGCGCCGCCTCGCGCGCGCGGGACGCCAGCAGCCCTTTCTCGACCACCTTCTTGCCCACAGCGGGGTTGGCATCGAAGTAAGTCATCAAGCCGTCATAGACCACGGAGGAGACGATGCCCTCGACCTCCGTGTTGACGAGTTTGACCTTGGTTTGCGATTCAAACCGCGGGTTCGGCAATTTCACGCTCAACACGCACACCAACCCCTCTCGCACGTCGTCACCGGAAATGGCCGGGTCCTTTTCCTTGAACAAATTGTTCTGCTTCGCGTACTGGTTGACGGCCCGGGTCAAGGCCGAACGGAAACCCGTCAGGTGCGTGCCTCCGTCCGTGTTGGAAATGGAGTTGGCGAAACACAGGATTTGATCGTTGTAGCCATCGTTGTACTGCATCACGCAGTCCACGAAGACGTCCTCGGCTTGCCCGTCAATTTCGCTCTGCCGTTTCCCGGCCAGCACAATCGGTTTGGCGTGGAGGATTTGCTTGTTCCGCCCCAACTGCCGCACGAATTCCTCGATGCCGTGCTTGAAGTAGAAGGTTTCCCGCTTGTTTTCCACGCGCTCATCCACCAGCACGATTTCAATCCCGGGATTCAGAAACGCCAGTTCGCGCAAACGGTTGGCGAGCAGGTCAAACTTGAACTCGGTGGTGATCGTGAAAATTTCCGGATCGGGCAGGAAAGTGATGAGCGTCCCGGTGTGCTTGGATTTGCCGATGACTTCCAGCGGCTCGGTCGTCTGCCCGCGGGCAAACGCCATGTGATACACCTTGCCGTCGCGATACACCTCAACCTTGAACCATTCGGAGAGGGCGTTAACGCATTTGGCGCCCACGCCGTGCAACCCGCCCGAGTATTTATACGCGCCCTGGCCGAATTTACCGCCCGCGTGCAGATTGGTCAGCACCAACTCCACCGCGGGAATTTTGAACTTCGGATGGATGTCCACCGGAATGCCGCGGCCATCGTCGCGGATGGACACCGAACCATCCACATGCACGACCACCTCGATGCGCCGGCAATAACCCGCCAGGTGTTCGTCAATCGAGTTGTCCAAGACCTCGAAGACGCAATGGTGCAATCCGCGCTCGTCCGGGTCGCCAATGTACATCCCCGGCCGTTTCCGGACCGCTTCCAACCCTTCGAGTTTGTCAATTTTTGACGCGTCGTATTTCTCGACCGACCCGGATTGAACGGCGGAATTTTTGCTCTGACCTTCGGTAATTTCTTCAGACATAAACGGGCTTTTCGACACCCCGAATGGGGGCAGAATTTCAGCGCGGAAAGGGTAGGAAAAACCGGCCCGGAACACAACAGCTATTTGCACAAAATTTGCCGCCAAAACACTATTAGTTGCGCCGTCGCCCGGAGGGAAACCAAACCGGTTGTGGTTCATGAAGTATCCGACCGGGACCGGGTAACCCCCGTCCCGACCCATCAGAAAACCGGTCTCAAGACTTGATGTCCCGCATTTGAAATATGGTGGCGCCGATTATGAAAACCGTCAGATTCGCCGCCACGAGGACAATCTGGGATTGCAGCACATCCACCCAAGGCACGGGTGAATTGAACACGTGCAACCAGCACCGGAAATGGTAGGGCAACAGCCAGACTTCAAACCGGTCAAAAAACGGGATCGCCTCCAACACCAGGTTCACAAACAGATAGGATAACGCGAGGATCGTCGCAGCGGCGGGTTTCATGTTGCAGCACGAAAACATGAACGCCAGGCTGAGCATGGTCGTCGCGTTGACCGCCATGAACACGTGGGCCAACAGATAACGTTGCCAGCCTTCGCCCGCCCCCAAAATGGCGAAGGCATGCCCCGGGGCAAACACGAACATGCCTTTCCACGGAAACCAAATCCGCGCAAACAGCAGTGCCATGGCCCCGAGGACGAGGACCAACGTCACCGCAAAAATCGCCCCCGCCAGCCATTTGACCAGCAACAACCGAAAGCGCGAAACCGGGCGGGAAAGGATCATGCGCAACGTGCCATCCTCGGCTTCCTTGGCCACCATGTCGCCGCCCACCAGAGTGGTGTAGAGGGGCATCAGCAACAAAATCTGGGGCACCAACATGATGACCGCCACCGTCAAGGCGGAGATGAATTCTTCGGCAAGATACCCGTTGCCTTGCAACATCCGCTCCAGATCGCTTTGCCACTTGGTAAACCGAAAGGCCAGCAACATGGCGTTCTGGGCCAGCAGGAACATGGCAAAACCAATGTAGGTGCGTTTCTTGCCGAACAGCTTCCACAGCTCGTTGCGCAGATGCAGATAAAACATGGTCACAGGCGTTGCGGAGAGCGGGACAAAACGGTGGTCTCCCTTGGCATGGTCATTCAAGCCTCCGGCTCGGAGGCGGCTCCTTTCTCGCCGCGATAGTCGCTCATCAGCGACAAATAAAAGCTCTCCAAAGAATCGGCTTCGCGGGCGATTTCAAACACGGCGATGTCCGCCGCCACCAACCGGCGCACCACCTCGTCAGTTTCCACACCCGGACGCAATGCGATCCGTTCGCCCTCCCGGTGATTGGAAATGCTCCCGGAGCTTTCCAGCACCCGGACCGCCGCCGCAAAATCACTTACTTGCAGGCGGACCCAATGATTCCGCCGCCGGGTTTCTTCCAGCCGCCCTTGGAAGACACGGCGCCCGTTGTGCAGCACCGCGATGCGGGTGCAAAGCTGTTCCACTTCGCTCAGCAAATGCGAAGACAGCAGGATGGTCAACCCCAGTTCCCGATGCAGCCGCAGCACGGTTTGCCGGATTTCGTGAATGCCTTCCGGGTCCAAGCCCTCCCCGGGTTCGTCCAGAATCAACAACTCCGGGTGGGGCAACAAGGCTTGGGCCAACGCCAAGCGCGCCCGCATGCCATGCGAATAGGTCCGGACCGGGGAATGCTCGCGCTGGCTCAACCCCACCCAATCCAACACTTCGCGGATGCGCTGGGGCGAGGTCGGGGCGGTGTAGGTGCTGAGGATTTCCAGATTCCGCCATCCGCTGAGGTAGTCATAGAAAGCGGGGGATTCAAAAATGGCGCCGACCTTTTGCAACGCTCGCGCCCGATGCCGGGTGACATCGTGTCCGCACACGCGCACCGCGCCGGCGGTCGGCCAGACCTGGCCCAGCATCATGCCAATGGCGGTGCTTTTCCCGGCGCCGTTGTGGCCCAGCAGACCAAAGATCTCACCGGACGGCACGGCCAGCGAGAGATCGTTCACCGCCACCCGACGGCCGAACTCTTTGCGGGCGTTGCTGAGTTGAATCATCAAACCTTTGTTCCTCCGCGCCTTCGAGGTCCCCGCCTAGGCCTCAAAGCCCACGCGGCGGCAAAAGTATTGCCGGGCTGCGCCGTATGGCAATGCTGTTTCCCGTTCTTTTCGCGCTGAACTCCATCAATCGGGGAGGAACCGACGGGCGGAGACTGCGCCCTGGAGTTTCGCCGGCATCGCCGGATGATTCCCGCAGGCGGGTCTTGTTGGATGGTGAACCCGTGCGGCAAGCCGGCGCGACACGTTTTGACAGATGACGTTCATGGGTTAGGTTGGGGGCCAACCAAACCGAGTACCATGAAAAAAACCATCATTCTGCTTGCCCTCCTGGGCGTGACCAGCGCCGCCTTTGCCGCGGCGGAAATTGGCCAGCCGGCCCCGGCCTTCACCGCGACCGACATCACGGGTGCGACGCATTCCTTGTCCGATTTCAAAGGCAAAATTGTTGTGCTGGAATCTTACAATCCCGACTGTCCGTATGTCGCCAATCATTACGGGTCGGGCGCCATGCAGGCGCTTCAGGCCGAACTCACCGCCAAAGGTGTGATTTGGCTGATGGTCAATTCCGTCCATGACCAACACCGCAGTTATCGGCCGCCGGCCAAGGCGCGCCAGGAATGGGCCGATAAAAAAGTAAAAGCCACCGCCTGGCTGGACGATCATTCCGGAGAGATTGCCAAAGCCTACGGCATGCGCACCACGCCGCACATGTTTGTCATCGCGGCGGATGGCACCCTCGCCTACCAAGGCGCCATTGACGATCGGGCGGTGACGAAAGGCGATCCCCGGGAAGCCCGCAATTATATCCGGGAAGCGGTCACTCAACTGCTCGCTGGCGATGCCCCCAAAGTCACCCGCACCAAGCCGTACGGGTGCGGTGTTTACACGCGGTAACTCACCCGTTTCCCCGCCAACCGAGCGCGTCTTGAGTGGTGGCGCCTTCGGGATCGGCCCTTTGAAGTTTCCGTTGGGGGGGCCGGCGGCGGCAGGGATAAATCTTTCGCGGGAAATGCCTCACGTGTTTCCCGCGTGCATCCGGCGGCCACTCCGGATGCGCAGAAAGTCCCGCTCAATGCTGCAAGGCCTGCTGCAAATACGGCGCAAACAGCTTCGGTTCCAACAGAAAGGCGTCGTGCCCTTTGTCCGAGTGAACCGTGATCCAGATGGCGGGCACGCGCGCCCGCTTGAGCAGTTTGATCAGTTTCTCCTGTTCGACCGGGGGAAACGAAAGATCGGAGTCAATGCTGAACACCAAAAATTGGTGGGACCGGCAGCGGTCAAAGGCTTCATTCAAATTGCTCGCCCCCGCCTCGGCCGCCAGATCGAACCATTGCCAGGCGTCCAGGATGCGCAGGTAGCTGTTGGCGTCGAACCGTTTCACGAATTTAACGCCCTGATAAAACATGTAGGATTCCACCGGATGGTTCATTTCGTACCAACCGTGGGGCGGTTTGTGGTTCATCACCTCGCCGCGCGCCCGTTCCCGCAACATCTCCAGTGACACAAAGGTCTTGTGCGCAATCCGCCGCGCCAGGGCCAGACCGGTGTCCGGCCGCGCTTTGCCGTAATAGGCGCCGCCTTTGAAATGAGGATCCGCCTCGATCGCGGTCACCTGCTCGAAGTTGATGATGCGGTTGTAGATCGTGGTTTCCGGTCCCGTGCCAATCGGAATCACCGTGCGCACCCGGTCGGGATACCGCGTGGCCACCAGCAGACAGAGATACCCGCCGATGGAACCGCCGACGACCGCATGCACCCGATGCACACCCAAGGCATCCAACAACCGCATCTGCGAATCCACGATGTCGCTCATGCGCAACACGGGAAAGGACGGCCCCCAGACTTTGCGGGTGCGGGGGTTGATTGAAGCCGGCCCGGTAGAGCCGTAACATCCCCCCAGATAGTTCACGCAAATCACGCAAAAAATTCGCGTGTCCAACGGCTTGCCGGGGCCGACAAAACCATCCCACCACCCCCGGTGGTTCTCCTCGGTCCAACGACCGTCCAGCCCGGGGACATCCGGGTTCAGACCGGCGGCATGTTGACTGCCGGTCATCGCGTGAAAAAGCAGGATGACGTTCGATTTGTCGGAATTCATCCGACCGTACATCTCGTACGCGAGGGTGTACCGATCCAGTTCCCCTCCCACCCGAAGGTGCAGGGGATCCTTGCGGTCGTTGAACTCATAAAACCGCGTCTCAACTTTGCCAATACTACGCATGTTTGCTTGGAAGTCGGAAATACAACCCGCCGCAGTGTAATCATCCCCACCCGAATGCCAAAAAAAATCCGCGTCCCGTCGCAACGGGGGAATGACCATGCCCGCCCAGCGGACCTCCCGAAGCTCCGGGGTTCTCCGGGCGTGCCGGCCAATTGCCGTCAACCGTTCGGGCGGCCGCTCATGCGGACCTGCCGCAATCAGACCGAGGCTTTCAACGCCTGATCCAGGTCGGCGAGGATATCGTCAATGTGCTCCAACCCAATGCTTAACCGCACCAAGTCGGGCGCGATCCCGCCGGCGCGTTGCTGCGCTTCATTGAGTTGCGAATGGGTTGTCGTCGCCGGGTGAATGGCCAGACTCTTGGCGTCGCCCACGTTGGCCAGGTGCGAAAACAGCTTGAGCGAATCAATGAACCGGGCGCCGGCTTCCGCGCCGCCCTTGATCCCGAAAACAACCATCGAACCCCCTTTGCCCCGCAGATATTTCTGGTTGAGCGCGAACATCGGATCGTCCGGCAATCCCGGATAACGCACCCACACGACGCTCGGATGCGACTGCAAATGTTTGGCCACCGCCAGGGCGTTCTGGCAATGGCGCTCAACCCGCAACGGCAACGTTTCGATCCCCTGCAGGAAGAACCAGGAATTATCCGGCGAAAGGCACGCGCCCAGATTGCGCAACGGCACCGTGCGCATGCGGAGAATAAACGCCAGCGGCTTGAGCGGTTCGGGCAAATCCAACCCCCAACGCAAGCCGTGATACGAGGTGTCTGGTGTCGTGTAGAGCGGATGCTTCCCGCCCGCCCAGTTGAACCGTCCGCCATCCACCACGATCCCCCCGATGCCCAAGCCGTGGCCGCCCAGCCATTTCGTCAACGCATGCACCACGATGTCCGCTCCGTGCGCGAGCGGCTGGGTGAGATACGGCGTCGAGAACGTGGCATCCACAACGAGCGGGATTCCGTGGGCTTGGGCGATTTTTGCCACCGCTTCCAAGTCGGTGATCTCCTGCGCGGGGTTGGAAAGCGTCTCGCAAAACAACGCCCGCGTTTTCGCATCAATGGCTTGGGCAAAATTCCGGGGATTATTCGGATCCACCCATTTCACCGTGATGCCCAGCTTGGGCAGGATATCGTTGAATTGCGTGTAAGTTCCCCCGTAGAGATTCCGCGCGCTGACGATGTTGTCGCCGGCCTCCGCCAGGTTGACGATGCTATTGAAAATGGCCGCCATGCCGGAGGCCGCGGCCAAGCCGCCCAGCTCGGGCGCGCCTTCCAGCAACGCCACGCGTTTCTCCAACACTTCGGTCGTGGGGTTCTGCAGTCGGGTATAAATGTTGCCCAGTTCGCGCAGCGCAAAAAGATTCGCGGCGTGCGCGGTGTTTTTGAAAACAAAAGAGGACGTGCGATGGATCGGGACGGCCCGGGATAACGTGACGGGGTCGGGTTGGGTGCCGCCGTGCAAACAGAGAGTCTCAAGTTTCATAGTAGCGGAAGTTTAGTCGCGTCGGGCCCGGGTTGCAATGGAATCTCCGCCGAAGCTCTTGGGCATGTCGCCGCCCGGCCGCCGGAGTCTCCCGCCCTGACCGCGCTGCGGAACATCAAATGCGGGCTGGTTTTTTCCTGGTTTTGACCGGTAACGGGCTCCGGCCCAATAGAATCGAGGCGACGGTGTTCACCAGAAACAAGCCCACCGCCACCGCGTTCCCCGCCGCGCCCCAAGTTCGCCAAGTGGCCGCCCCCATCAAATCCCCCAGCAAACGTGCCACCAAAGAGGCGTGTAGCACGACCAACGGCGCGTAAGCGGTCCAACGATATTGCACTGATAAACCCAGCACTGCGGGAAAAATCACCGGCGCATGACCGAAGATCATGGAAAAGACAAAGCCGAGAAAAAATGAGTGTAACGTGGCGTCATAAACGACACCGCTGCTTTGCGGCCATTTCAAAACGGTCAACAGCGCCGTCAACGTCAGCCATCCGTGGCCGCTCAACAGGCAAATGGCCATGAACCGCGGCAGGCCGGGATGTCGGATGGTCCGCCACGCCAGATCGAAACGCAGCAACCACGCGGCAATGCCAAACAACGCCCCGCCGGTCAGCAACGCCCCGGCGCGCGGCGCCATCCAACCCGTGGTCAACCCCGCGCCCAACAGCGCCAGCGCGGTCGTCAACCAGGGTTTTGACCACGGAGACGGCTTTTGAAAACGCGTTAATTCGATGCGTTCACCCACAATGACCAGCAGCAGAAACGTCAGCCACCACAGCACCACCTGCGGCAGGGACTGTCCCCAGGCCCAAAGGGCGTTGCCGATCCCCCACGCCACCGCGCCGCAACCCATGACGGTATTGGCTAAATTCGGCTGGATTTGCACAATCCGCGCGGAGACCACCACGAACAACACGCTGCCCGCGGTTAACAGCCAACGGGGCCACGGCGCGAGCACGCCCGCCGCGATGGCCGCCGTGCTGACGCCCGCCAGCAGCGGCACGAGATAGGTCCAGAGCGACCGCAACCCCACCGCGCGTTCCAAGCTGATAACCGTGCCGAGAAACCCACAGACCATCAACGGCCCGTGAAAACTGATCCAGTTGGCGTGCTGCACCGGCAAAGGCAGCGAGATGGGGACGCGCAGCAGTCCGCCCCAAACGCCGGTGACCAGACAACTCAAGCCGAGCAACAATAACCCGACCCGTCCGAGGCGGTGATGCAATCGCAGTGGACTTAAGGCATTCATGATGGCAGTCCTTCGCCAAGACCGCAGTTGACGCCTGCAAATATGGCGGGAACGACAGAAATGTCCCGCGAATTTCTGGAAAAGAACGGCACCCTTCACACGCCGGTCCGAAACACCATGAATCCCCAGCCGTGAGCGCGATCCCCGCCGGACCGCCAATCGTAATGAGCAAAGACCAAAAAACTGCGGTTGCATGAACGCTCCGGAGGAACCGTTTGGTCCGGCGACGACTACCGACCGAATTGACTGAGACGCGCTGCTTACGACCGCCAGCCGGGACGGCGGACACACGCGCACCACCGGAGAATCCAATGGCGGTTTACACCGGCTTGGATTATCTTGGGCGCGCAAATATGAAAAAGTTGCCCCGCGCAGGTGCCGCCGACATCCGGCACGCCAACCGTCAGAGAAAACCCGAACCTACCGCCTCCTGGTGGTTACTGGGATTTGTGCTGATGAGCCTGACGGCTTCCAGCCGCGCCGAGATTCGCCTCAACGAGTTCGTTGCCAGTAACGAAACTGGCTTGCGCACCGCGGCGGGTGTGGCGGCGGATTGGATCGAACTCTACAACGCGGGCACGAACGCCGTGGATCTGAGCGGCTGGTATCTCACCGATCGCGCCCAGTCGCCGACCAAGTGGAGTTTTCCCGAGGGCGTCATCCTCCCGGCGGGCGAATATCTCGTGATCTTCGCCGACAGCTCCCCCGTGGCCTTCACGAACAATGAGTTGCACGCCAACTTCAGTCTCTCGAAGGACGGCGAATACCTGGGCTTGATCCAGCCCGACGGCGTCACGGTGGAGGACGAATACGCGCCCGCGTTCCCGCCGCAATACCAGGATATTTCCTATGGCCGCGCCGCGCGTGAATACGAACGGGTCGGCGCGACCACCCCGGTGCGCTACCGCGTGCCCAATGCGACGGGGAACGCCCCTTGGAAATCCGGCCGCGGTGGGTTGGGGTTCACCGGCACCAATGCCACCTTTACCGTGCGCTACTACGAGATGAAATCCAGCATGACGGACGTGGATGTCGCCGAAAGGCGCATTGGCAACAGTCGCTATTGGAAAACGGACCGTCCCTATCCCCTCATTGAATCCCACGCGACGATTAATTTTCACGCCAATGGTTCAGCCGGTTATTTTGGCGACGACAAACCTTTCCCCGGCCATGCCTACATTGGCGAGGATCGGGATAATTTTGTGGTCGCCGCCGACGGCGTCATTCATATTCCCGAAGCGGGCGCCTGGACCTTCGCTGTGGGCAGCGATGATGGTTTCCGGCTGCGCCTCACCGGGCACGGGGTGAATTTTGTCGGTGAATTTCCCAACCCGCGCGGGTTCGGCACCACCTTCTCGACTTTCAACTTTCCAGTGGCGGGCGATTATGCCCTGTCGCTCGTGTTCTACGAAAACGGCGGCTCCGCCTCACTAGAATTATCCGCCGCGCCCGGCATCCATACGGAATTCTCTTCCGCGGCGTTCCGGCTGGTGGGAGACGCCGAGGGCGGCCTGCGTCACGCGGGGGCCATCGGCGCGTATATCACCACCGACGTGGGCGACGACATGCGGGGGTTCAATGCCCGGCTCGACGCGGAATGGATTTTTTCGTTGAACGCGCCCTGGCCGGAGGACCATACGGCCTTGCTGTTGGTGCGTTGCGCGGACGGGTTTTCCGCCTCGCTCAACGGGACGCCGTTGGCCGAACTGAATCTGCCGCCAACACTGCGGTGGAACAGCGCCGCCACCGCCACGCGCACGACGGAGGAAGCGCTGCAACCGCTTGTGTTTGCGGTGCCCCCCTCAGCTTTTGTCATCGGCACCAACGTCCTCGCCATCGTGGCCCTGAACAACACCTGGCTGGATCCCGAGTTTCTCATTCAACCCCGGCTCATCGAATTCACGTCGCCCAATGAACCGGGGTTTTTCGCAACCCCCACCCCCGGAAGTGCGAATCAAACCCCGCTCAACGCCCCTACCCCCATCGTTGCCGCCAGTGAACCGCGCGGATTCAAAACCGCGCCTTTCAGTGTCACCCTTACTTCCGCCGTGCCGAATGTGGAAATCCGCTATACCCTGGACGGCCGCGTTCCCCAGGCGAATTCCCCGCTCTACACCGGGCCTTTGCCGATCAACGCCACCACGACTCTCCGGGCTGCGGTGGTGGATCCGGAGAGTGTGCAGCAGAACGTGACCACCGTCACCTGGCTCTTCCTGGAGGATGTGCTCCGGCAAGGCGACACTCCACCGCCCGGCTGGCCCGGCAATCGCGCCGTGAACAATCATGCCATGGAATATGGCATGCGACAGGCCATCGTGAACAGTGATGGCGCGCGCCTGCGGCAGGGCATGACCAACCGCATCCCGTCGCTTTCCATCGTCACCGATCTGGCTCATCTGTTCAACGCCCAGACCGGCATCTACGTGAACCCGGGCAACGACGGCCGCGCCTGGGAACGCCCGGTCTCGGTGGAGTTGATTGACCCTGTCCACGGCAGCACGAACGAATTCCAGATCAACGCCGGGCTGCGCATCCGCGGCGCTTACAGCCGCAGCAGCAATAACCCCAAACACTCCTTCCGCCTTTTCTTCCGGTCCGACTACGGCTCGGGTCGGCTGCGCTTCCCGCTTTTCGGAGAGGAAGGCGCAGATTCGTTCGACAAAGTGGATTTGCGCTGCTCCCAGAATTTTTCGTGGGCTTTTGAAAACAGCGATCGTGAAACCTTCGTGCGCGAAACTTTTTCCCGCGATGTCCAGCGTGACATGGGCATGCCCTACACGCGCAGCCGCTATTACCACCTTTACCTCAATGGCCAATACTGGGGGCTTTACCAAACCCAGGAGCGCGGGGACGCCGACTTTGCCAAAACTTACCTGGGCGGCAGCGCCGAGGATTGGGACTGCATCAAGACGAGTCACCCGGGCTATGTGACCACGGCGAGCGACGGAAATTTCGACGCCTTTTACGCGTTCCATCAACTGGCGGTGAGCCAAGGCTTTACGGGGCCTTACACCGCCAATTATCCGCGCGTCAAAGGCCTGAATCCCGACGGCACCCCCAATCCGGCTTACCCGATGTATTTGGACGAGGACAACCTCATCGTTTGCATGTTGTCCGCCTACTACTCCGGCGACCCCGATTCACCCGTGTCCATCTGGGGCGGTTTCCCGAACAACATGTATGCCCTGTTCAACCGGGTCACCCCCTCGGGCTTCAAATGGCTGCGCCATGACGCGGAACACTCGCTCGGTGCGAATACCGGTTTCGGGGTCACCGCAGATACCACCACGGCGGGCGCCAATTTTAATGAACGCAACAAATTCAACCCCGCCACCCTGCACCTGCGCTTGAGCCAGCATCCGGACTATCGGCGGCGCTTTGCCGATCTGGTGCAAAAGCACCTTTTCGGCGACGGCCCTTTAACGCCCCAGAACGCGCAAAACCGGTTCCGCAGTCGAATGAACGAAATTGACCTGGCGATCATTGGCGAATCCGCCCGCTGGGGACGGGGCAAAACGCGTGACGGCACCTGGCTGCCGGCCTGCAACGAAGTGCTTAACAACTACCTCAATCAACGCCGCGATATTGTGGTCAGCCAGTTTCGGGCGCGCGGTTGGTTTCCCACGGTCGTCGCGCCGGACTATTCGTTTATGAACCAGATGGTTCCGGTCGGCCAATCGCTGCGCATCAGCGCACCCACGACCTTCTATTTCACCACCAACGGCGCTGATCCGCGGCTGCCCAGCGGCGGCATCCACCCGGCAGCCATCGCGGTTGTGGCGACCAATCCGTTCGTGGGCCCGCGCACCCTGATTCCGCGCGGCGCCACCTGGCGTTACTACGATCTGGGCGTCGAACCGCCGACGCTCAACGGACAGACCTGGCGCGCTCCGGGCTACCCCGCCGGCACTTGGCCCCAAGGCCCCGCCATTCTTGGCTTCGCCGGCACGGGAACGGTGAACCCGGTGGCCACCACCACGCGCCGGTACGTCAGCGGTTCGTCCGGGCCCCAAGTCACCACCACCTACCTGCGCACGACGTTCACGCTGGATACCACCAACAACAATCCGCAACTGCTCATGGAAATTCTCCGCGACGATGGCGCGGTAGTGTACCTCAACGGCACGGAAATCCTGCGTGAAAACATGCCGGCCGGGGCGATTACTTACGCCACCTACTCGTCCAGCATTGTGGGGCCGCCGGCCCAAAATACCTACTACAGCCGCACGGCTGCGGTGGCTCATCTGCTCCGTCCCGGCACCAACACGGTGGCGGTTTCCCTCCATCAATGTAATGCGGGCAGTACGGACTTGTACTTTGATTTCGCCTTGGTCCAACCCGGTGAGGCGGCTTGGATTGGCACTAATCTGGCGATCAGCAACAATCTCATCATCAAGGCGCGTGCGTTGTACAACGGGGAATGGAGCGCGCTCTCGGAAAACACCCTTACTGTGGAGCGCCCCCCGGACTATTACGCCCCCTTGCGCGTTACCGAACTCATGTACGCGCCGCCGGCACCTCCTCCCGACAGCCCCTATGAGAGCAACGACTTCGCTTGGATTGAACTGCGCAACACTGGCGCCACGGCCCTGGACTTGGAGGGCGTCCGTTTCGCCGACGGCATCAAACATACTTTTGCGCCGCTCTCGCTTGCGCCCGGCGCGCGTCTCGTGTTGGCGAAAAACCCTGAAGCTTTTGCCATCTATTATCCCACTCAGAACCTCCATCTGGTGGCGTGGGACGGCGGCAACCTGGCCCGGGGTGGCGAGTTGTTGACGCTGGAAACACCCGTCGGCAGCAATATCCTGAGCTTCACCTATTCCCGGCTTTGGTATCCCGAAACCTTCAACACCGGCCACACCCTCGTGGTCGTGGACCCGGCCGCCAAGGAACCGGCTTGGAGCACCGCCGACAATTGGCGTCCCAGCAACCTCGAAGGCGGCACCCCGGGACGTCCGGAAGTGCCCCGCTTCACCGCCGCCCAGTTGGCGCCGGACGGACAACTCGCGCTCGAAATCGGTGCGGTGGAAGATCCGATCGAACTCTGGCACTCCATGGATCTGGAAAACTGGATGCCTTGCGCCAGCGACGCGTGGTCCCGGTCCGCCGACACGATCATCGTGAATCTGCAACATCCGTCGCTCGCCGGGGCCGACCGCCGATTTCTCCAAATCCGCATCCCGGATTGATCGGGAAAGACCTCCCCCTCATCCGAAAGTTTGGGAATCAAATCCCGCCTGCCAACTCCGGCGCAACGCGGCAAGGTTTCTGACCAGCTCCGCGGGCCACGGCATCTGCGGATTTGACCCTTGGTTGGGGGTCTCTTAAACTCCCGGCAACGTATATGAAAATTTTGATTTGCGACCCGATTTCGCCCAAGGGCATCGAGTTGTTGCAATGCCGGCCCGAGTTTAGCGTGACCGTGCTGCCCAAACGCCTGCCCGAAGCCGAACTGCTCCCGGTGGTGGCGGATGTCGCGGCCATGGTGGTGCGTTCGGAAACCAAGGTGACCCGCGCGGTCATTGAAGCCGCGCCGAAACTCCGGGTGGTGGGCCGGGCCGGCGTGGGGGTGGACAACGTGGATGTGGAAGCCGCCACGCAGCACGGCGTGGTCGTCATGAACACACCCGGCGGCAATTCCGTCTCCACGGCCGAACTCGCCTTCGCCATGCTGCTGGCCCTCGCGCGCAAGGTGCCGTGGGCCCACGCCTCGATGGCGGCGGGCAAATGGGACCGCAAACAGTTCGCCGGCGTGGAACTCGCCGGAAAAACCTTGGGCGTGCTCGGGATGGGCCGCATCGGTTCCGAAGTCGCCAAACGCGCCCTCGCCTTTGGCATGAAAGTCATCGGCTACGACCCGTTCCTCACCGAGGGACGCGCCCGGGCGCTCGGCGTGCAATGGCCGACCGATTTGGACGCCGTGTATCAGGCGGCGGATTTCATCACCGTGCACATGCCGGTGACCGAACTGACGCGGGGCATGCTCAATGCGGCGGCGTTCGCCAAGATGAAACCGAGCGCGCGCCTGGTGAATTGCGCCCGCGGCGAAATCCTGGTCGAAAACGATCTCCTCGCCGCGCTGGACCGGGGGCAAATCGCGGCGGCCGCCCTCGATGTTTATGCCACGGAACCGTTGCCGGCGGAGCATCCGTTCCGCCAGCACCCCGGCATCACCCTCACCCCGCACCTGGGCGCCAGCACCGCCGAAGCCCAGGAAAAATGCGGGATCGAGGTCGCGGAAGTCATCACCTCCTACCTCCTCACCGGCGAGGTGCGCAACGCGGTGAACCTGCCGTTCCTCGACGCGAAAACCTACGAACTGATCAAACCCTACATGACGTTGGGCGAAAAAATCGGCAAACTGCTCGCCCAGCTCGCCCCCGCGCAGGTGGACCGGGTGCGCATCACCTACGGCGGCAAAGCCCAGGAATTGCCGAACATTGATCCGGTCACCCGCGCCGTGTTGCTGGGATTTTTGTCGCGCGCCGGGGTGGACGATCTCAACAACATCAACGTCCGGAGCATCGCCGCCACCTTGGGGCTGGCCATCGAGGAAAAACGCTCCAACGAACCGGTCACGTTCAACGAATGGTTGCACGTGCAGGTCTTCAACGGCGGGGAAAAAGTCATTTCCGCAGGCGGCACGTTTTTCGGATCCCCCAACAACCCCCGTATCGTCCGGCTGTTCAGCATGCCGGTGGAAATTCCCATCGCCGGCATCCTGCTGCTGCTCAACAACCGGGACCGCCCCGGCATGGTCGGCCACATCGGCTCCCTCATGGGCCAGCACGGCGTGAACATCGCCAGCATGAGCCTGCACCGCGATCAGGCGGGCGGCCATGCGTTGACCATCTTAAATCTCGACAGCGTGCCGCCCCCATCGGTGCTCGAGGCGCTCCAACGCGATCCCGACATCAGCAACCTCAACGTCATTCAACTTTAACCCATTCCCCCATCCGTTTGTGTTCATGAAATCGCTTCTTTCCCTGGGCGTCGGTCTGTTGGCCGTTGCCCTCCTGCCGGGCGTGTCCGCGCAAACCACCGCCGCGCCCGCCAGCGCCACCGAGCGCATCAACCAATTATTCGGCGACGAGGTGATCGCCCGGGGCCAGGGCTTCGAGATCAAGCGCAGTCAGTTGGAGGCGGCGGAGCTCAATTTCAAAGGCGCGCTGGCCACGCGCGGGCAGTCCGTTCCCCCCGCGGAAAAGGCGCGTCTCGAGCAGCAACTGCTCCGGCAATTGATCCGGTTGCAAGTGTTGCTGACCCGGGCCACGGCCGCCGACAAGGCCCAGGGCAAGGAAGCCGGCGATAAACGATTTGAAGCCCTCCTGGAGCGCGTCGGCTCGGAAACGACGCTCGCCCGGCAGCTCAAGCCCACGGGAATCACCCCGGACGAATTGCACACACAAATGATCGAGGAAGCCACGGCGGAGGCCGTGGTCGAGCGCGAAATCCCGGTCACCATCACCGACGAGGAGGCGCGGAAGTTTTATGACGAAAACCCCGCGCGCTTTGAGGAACCCGAACGCGTGCGCGTCAGCCACATCCTGTTGAGCACCCAGGATCCCGCCACCCGCAAACCGTTGCCGGAAGCGCAACAGGAAAACAAACGCCGCCAGATTGAAGACCTTTTGAAACGCGCCCGGGCGGGCGAGGATTTTGCCAAGCTGGCCGAAGATTACTCGGAAGATTCGGGCTCCCGGGAACGCGGCGGGGAATATCCGCCCTTCGCGCGCGGCCAGATGGTGCCGGAATTTGAAGCGGTCGCCTTTGCCCTGGGCGAAAACCAGATCAGCGACGTGGTGACCACCGCCTTCGGCTTTCACATCATCAAACTGCACGAACGCCTTCCGGCGCGGGTCGTGCCCTTTGACACCGCGCGCGAGCGCATTCGCGAAGGACTCCGGCAGCAGGCCGTGCAAAAACAATTGCCGGATTACTTCGGCAAGCTCTACAAGGAAGCCAATGTCAAGGTGCTGGACGAGAAACTTAAACCCGCCGAGTCGCCGGTCGCCCCCGAGGCCTCAACGGGGACTGACGAAAAACGCTGACGTCGCGCGGCTTTAGTATTTCTTGGAAAACCGTTTTCGGGATTCCTCGTCGCCGGGAGTCTCTGGCGTTGGCGCGGCAGCGGCGGTCGAGTCCGCCGCCGGGGCTGATTCAGACGCGGCCGGTTTTTCCGGTGCGGGCGCTTCCACTGTCTCCACATAGGCCAGCCGCACGGTCATCAAGCTTTGTTGCAGCAGCCGGGTCTCGGGGGGCGTGAGATTGCCCCGGGTCTTGGCTTCCAGCATTTCAAGCTGGTCAATGAACAGGCGCGCCGCCTCCAGATCGCGGGTGGTTTCGCCGGTTTGTGGATTCGGCGTTTTGCCCAACAACATCAGGGCCAGATTGGTCTGCTGCAGGATCAGTTGGGCGAACAGCGCCGCTTGGGCGTCTTCACCCAGGGCCGCCTCCGCCGCCCCCGCCGGGGAAAAATCATTCGTGCTCATGTTTTGTGCCGCCATGTTCCTCCATTTCCTCGCGTAAGAAAAGGATCAATCGCCGCAACCGCACCTCCAAATCGAGCGTCTCCAAAATCGCCTGCCGGCGCGCCGCACTCTGGAGCACCGCGCCGCTGACCAAATCGGCGACGTATTCGGGATTCTTGAGGGAAGCCACATGCTCCACCAAGTCCCGCGCGATCAGGGTCGTGCAGGAGGGCGACGCGCCTTCCACTGCTTTCTCCGTGCCCCAAGTGTGGAAGGGCAGCGGCAACCCCATTTGCAAGCGTTGGGTGAGCAGTTCCCGAACCTTGGCCGCCAGCGCGTCCACGATGACGTTGTCCTGCGGCGGCGTTTTCAGCACTTGAATGCCCTGCACCCGGTAGGGACGGTAACAACGCACCGTCTGCAACTCGACCCGGGCCACTCCTTGCAAGATAAGATGCGAGGTGCCGTTCCGGTGGCTCACGGAAACCCGGATCAAGCCCAGGCCAGCCACGGTCGCCGGCGTCTCGCGCAGGCGGCCGGGCTTTTGCATCGCCACGACAAAGAAACGGTCCGCCCGGAGCACAGCGGCGAGCATTTGCCGGTAACGCGGTTCGAAAATGTACAGCGGCAACAACGCCTGCGGGAACAATGTCGCGTTCGGCAGGGTCATCACCGGCACTTCCGAGGGTAGCTTCACGCGCTCAATGTAGAGGCGGAATAACCTCGCGCAAGCGGCGGCCCACCGGTTATTTATTTCCCGGTTGATTGGCCCCTCCCCAAACGCCGAGAACCAGCCCGCCACCGCGCCCCTTCTGTCACCATCGGCACCCTCCTTCCCGTTCTCGGCGCTTTTCCACACTCCGGTCCGGATGCGTCGAGGGATTCGCCATTGCCACCTGCGGCGGGACTTGGCACTTTGCCTGCCTGTGAGTCATCTCACCCAAGCTCGTAAGGTTTTCGACATTGAACTGGCCGCGCTCAAAGCGGTCCGGGCGCAGTTGGACGCCACGTTCGACCGCGCGGTGGAAATCCTCGTGGAAACGGTCGCCCACCGCGGCAAAGTCATCGTGGTCGGCATCGGAAAATCCGGAAACATCGGCGCCAAGATTGCCGCCACGCTCACCAGCACCGGAGCCCCCAGCGTGGTCTTGAACAGCGTGGACGCCTTGCACGGGGACTTGGGCCTCGTCAACGATGGCGATGCCGTGCTGGCGTTGAGTTACTCCGGCGAATCCGAGGAGCTGCTTAATCTGTTGCCCGCCCTGAAACGTTTTGCGGTGAAAATCATTGCGCTAACCGGCGCCCCGAAATCTTCGCTGGCCCGGCACAGCGACGTGGCGCTCAACCTCCGCGTCCCCCGGGAGGCGTGTCCCTTCAATTTGGCCCCAACCGCCAGCACCACGGTGATGCTGGTCATGGGCGATGCGCTGGCCCTGGCGGTGTTGCGCGCGCGCGGTTTCAAGCCGAGCGATTACGCCAAACGTCATCCCGCCGGGGCCATTGGCCGGGCCTTGCTGTTACGCGTCGGGGACATTATGCGCACCGGCGAACGCAACGCCGTGGCCCGGGAGACGCTTTCCGTACGGGACAGCCTGCTGGTCATGACCCAGGCCAAGTCCGGCAGCCTGAGCGTCATCAACGCGCGGGGCAAGCTGGTCGGCGTCTTCACCGACGGCGATTTCCGGCGGCACATGTCCGCGGATGAACAGTTGTTGTCCCGGCCGCTTAAGGACGTCATGACGCGCCACCCCGTCTGCATCCGGGACAACGCGCTGGCGGTGGAGGCCCTCAAAGTGTTTGACCAGCGGCAGATTGACGATCTGATTGTCATCAACGCCCGCCGCGAGCCCGTGGGGCTGGTGGATTCGCAGGATTTACCCAAGTTGAAAATCGTGTAGCCCTTGTTTTTCGTCCGAATTCTCATGAAAACGACCGCGCTGTTCCTGTCCGCTTTCGGCCTCCTGCCGTTGATGACTTCCATGCCTGCCCTCGCCCAATCCCCTTCGTCCCCGTTGATCGAGGCGAGCGTGCAACTCGATCTGCCGCGCCAAACCGAGATGCGTTACCTCGTGTACCTGCCGCCCGATTACCACCCGGCGGGCGGCACAACCTGGCCCCTGATGTTGTTTCTGCACGGCGCCGGCGAGCGGGGCACGAATCTTTCGCGTGTGGCCATTCATGGGCCGCCCAGCCTGGTGAAACAAGGCACCAACTTCCCGTTCCTCATCGTCGCCCCGCAATGTCCCGAAGGACAACGCTGGGAAAACGACCCGCTGGTGCGTCTGCTGGATCACGTAACCCGGCAATACGCCGTGGACCCGTCCCGGATCTATTTGACCGGCCTCAGCATGGGCGGCTACGGGACCTGGAAACTCGGGTTGACGTATCCGGAGAAATTTGCGGCCCTCGTGCCGATCTGCGGCGGAGGCGAGTTTATTGACGCGCTCCTGGTCAGCCGGGACAAACCAGCGGCGTTCAAAAGCCTGCCCGTGTGGGCGTTTCACGGGGCGAAAGACCCCGTCGTGCCGCTCGACGAATCCAAGCGCATGGTCAACCTCCTCCGCAAGCTGGGCGTGGCGGAAGTGAAATTCACCGTGTACCCAAAGGCCAACCACAATTCCTGGGCGGAAACCTACCTGAACCCGGAACTGTACACGTGGTTGTTGAAACACCGCCGCGCCGGGGCAAAACCCTGATTCCCCGCGCCGGAACAGCTCACCCGATCCCGCACGCCCGACGCGCCCGCTGGAGCACCTCGGCCGCCTTGGCCCGGGCCTTGGTCGCGCCGTCGCGCAAAACTTGGTGGACGTAATCCGGGTTGGCCTCCAGTTCCGCGCGTTTCTGGCGTGCGGCGGCAAAGTAATCCCAATACGCCTCGAACAACGCCTTCTTCAAATCGCCGTAGCCCAGCCCGCCCGCGCGTAACCGGTCTTCCCACGATTTCCCCTCCGCCGCTGGCGTCACGAGTTTCAAGATTTGGATGGCCAGATTTTGCTCGGCGTCCGGTTTCGGTTCCTGCGGCGTCCGGCTGTCCATTTTGATGCCCATCACTTTTTTGCGGAGCACCTTTTCGTCGCCGAAAATTTCAATCGTGTTACCGTAGCTCTTGCTCATCTTTTCGCCGTCGGCGCCGGGCACTTTGGCCGTATCCACACGGATTTGCGGCTCCGGCAGGACAAACGTCTCGCCGTACTGCTCATTGAACTTGATGGCGATGTCCCGGGTGACTTCGACGTGTTGTTTTTGGTCCTGGCCAACCGGCACGATGTTCGAATCGTAAATCAGAATGTCCGCCGCCATGAGAACCGGGTAAGCGAACAGACCGAAATACGGCGAAATGCCTTTCGCGAGTTTGTCTTTGTAGGAATGACACCGTTCCAGCAATCCCATCGGGGTGACGGTGCCGAGCAGCCAGGTCAACTCGCACACTTCCGGCACGTCCGACTGCCGAAAAAAGACCGTCCGGCTTGGATCCAGCCCGCAAGCCAGGAAATCCAGGGCCACGTCCATTGAATTCCGCCGCCGTTCCTCGGGATCGAACAACGACGTCATCGAATGATAATCCGCAATGAAATAGTAGGCCTCGCCCTGCTCCTGCAATTCAATGGCGGGCTTCATCATCCCGAAATAGTTGCCGAGATGCAGAGCGCCCGAGGGCTGGATACCAGATAAAATTCTCATAAGGCGAAGCATAAAAGGGAACCCAAAAACCAGGAAAGCAGAAACGCGCGGAGCGACCGCCGGCGCGCGCCAGCTTACGGCGGAGATACCGAAGTAAGCCCACGGGTCAGGGAAGCAGATAGCGCAATCGCCGGGGTGGAACGGAGAACTGGGCAAAACGCAGGCCGGCGCGCCCCATCATTTCCCCGCCTTGGCGACGGGGAATACTCGCGCCATTTGACAACTACCGCGCGCACCGGTTTCCCCGCGTCGGATTGCCCCACCGGCGGACGCCGGGCGTGCGGAAACCGGTTGCGCGGGTCAGTCGTTCGGCACCCAGCCTTTGCCGGGGATAAATTCGCGGCTGCCGGAACTGGATTTGCAACCCGCCCCCGCCACCAGCACCGCCGCGAGGAATAACAACAGAACCATTTTCATCATGACCGTAGTGTAATCCGGATTGTCAGCCGGGCAAGATTACGCAACATTGGATGCACAAAATCATGCCGTCGCTGAAATATCTAAAGGGTCAGTTGCTGCTCGATAGCGGGCAGTTGACGGGAACCTTCTTTGCCCGCACGGTCATCCTCATCTGCCAGCACGATGCCGAGGGCGCCTTCGGCCTCGTCCTCAACCGTCCCACCGACCGCAAGGTGGCGGATGCCTTGGTCGCCAACCTGTCGGAGGAACTCAAGGCGCTGCCGCTGTTTGTGGGTGGGCCCGTGCAACCCGCCGCCATGAGTTTTCTCTATTCGGATAGTTTTCTGCCCGACGCCAACGTCATGGGCAATCTGAGCGTGGGCCATTCGCTGGATGAGTTGATGGACCTGGGTGAATCCTTCGCCCCGGATCGGCAGGTCCGGCTGTTTGCCGGCTACGCCGGCTGGGCGCCCGGTCAGTTGGAAAATGAAATCAAACACCACGCCTGGCTGACCCATCCGGCGTCCTTGGATCTCGTTTTCTCCGCCGATCCCACCACCCTCTGGCCTGCCATCATGCGCCAGAAAGGCTGGCGCCAGGCGTTGCTGTCTCAAATCCCCGATGATCCCGGCTTGAATTGACCCGGCGCGCCTATCGCTGGCGCAGCCGGTAGAAAGCGGGGCTGTTGGTCGCCGCGTCCGCCACCCAAAACTGCAAGCCTTCCGGCGGCAATGCCAGGTTGGTGGCCACCGCATGCCAATCATGCAAATTGGTCGAACGCTGGAGGTCGTAGCGATAGGCGGGCAACCCGACGAAGGTCAGCCCAACTTGATTGCTGGCCACAACCAAGTCTTGGAAAAAACCCTCCGCCACCCCCACCCAGATGAACAACTCGGCGGTGGCCGTGCCGCCTTGACCATCGCTCACGGTGTAAGTCAGGCAATCATGGGCTCCCCCCGAACGGCCGGGCAACGGAGTGTAATGGATATGGGTGGTATTGGTGACGACCGTTGCCCCCAGCCGGCTGGGCCCGATGGCAACCAAAGTGAGCGGGTCCCCGTCCGCGTCGTAGGTATGCGCCAGCAACTCGGCGATGGATAGGGATAATTCACCTCCCGGCGCCCGCCAGAAATGCGCGGCCCAGGCCTCCGGAGGATCGTTGACCGGCAGAACGGTCAGCGTGACCGTGCCCGTGGCCATCAACGTGCCATCCGTCACCACGTAACGGAAACTGGCCAACCCATGAAAATTCGTCGCCGGTTGGTAAAAAATGTTGGTGCCTTGAATCACCGCCGTCCCGGTCGTGGGGTAGCCAACACTATGCAACCCCAACGGATCGCCATTCAAATCCACGTCGTTGACCAGCACCGGCAGCAGCCGCGGCGTGTCTTCGAGAACCACAAACGCGTCGTCCGCCGCCACCGGCCGCAGATTGAGCTGATGCGCCACCGCAAAAACTTCGCTCGCTTCCATGGCAAACCGGAAGACCTGCAGGTCGTCCAGTTGTCCGGCAAAGAATTGATTGGGAAACTGATTGGCCCCCAGCAGCGTGGGGTTGCGGCTCGTTTTCTTGGCGGAGGCATCCACCGAACCGGCCAGCACGCCATTCGTGTAGAAGCGGCAGCCCTTCGTTGTGCCCGCTTGAAATGTCACTGCCACATGCTGCCATTGGCCGATCTGCAGTTTGGCGGGAACCGTATGATCCTTGATGCCCGGCGTGGTAAATCTCAATCCCGTGCCGCTCGTCTTGAACGCAAACGCATCGGATTCCCCCAGAATGCCGCGCTCCCCGGTCAGATCGGTGGGATAAATCCAGGCTGCAATCGTCAGCGTGTCGCCGAGTGACAGATTGGGCGCGAGCGCATGATCGTCCTCGCCATCCAACGCCAACGCCGTGCCGGTGTGTCCTGCCGCCCAGGTCGCGCCATTGAACAGGCGGGCGTGGTTGCCGTAACCGGCGGCATCAAACGCCGTGTCCCCCTGCCCTTCGTCGCACCGCCAGAGAGCCGCCAAAGGTCCCGGGGGCGGCGGCCACTCAATCACCGGAAGCAGCAAAGTCGTTTCCGCCCACGCGCCCGCTGCATCCGTCACCCGGACGATAAATTCGTTGGTACCCATGTCCCCGGATCGCGGCACCCCCGTCAACGCGCCGTCCGCCGCCACGTTGAGCCAATCCGGGCCGCTTCTTTTTTGGAAAGTCATTGTGTCCATCCAACGGGGATTCAGATCGAGCGCAAAATCCGCGAGGGTCCGATTGGTGTAGGCCATGTCCACGCCCGCCGGAGAAAAACGGAGCGGATTGGCAACAAACTGGGGCGGAGTATTTGAGAGGGGCGGCCAGGCGAACACGTTTTCCAGGAAATCCCCCGCCGCCGCGCCGTTCGTGACCACATATCCCTCCACAGTTCGATTGCTGGTCAACACGGTGTCCTCTCCCACCACCGAGGCGTACAATCCCCACCATTCGGAAGCGTACCCGTCAAAACCACTTCCCGAAGTGTAAACGGAGGAAACGTCAATGCTCGTGTGAGCGCCTTGGGAGACGTGCCTATCCAAGCCGAGATTGGCCACCTGCCGTGGCGAGGCGTTGGTGCCATCGAGGGGAATGGTCCGTTCCTCTCCGCCGGTATGAAACAGCGCCTTCTCCGGCCACAAATGCAGATACAACTTGCCCGCCTGCCACGGCGGCAGCCCCGCCAGGTTCGGGGCCGTGGCCGTGGGGTCCGCCGCCACAAAAAACGCGTTTGTCACCGCGATACAGGTCGCAATGTGATTGTCGTGGCCGTATTCCCCCCGCGCATCGTGGGTGACAATGATGTCCGGACGGTAGCGCCGGATTTGCTCGGCCACATAATTGATGGCGCGTTGGCGGCCCTCGGCGACGTCGTTGGTGCCGTTCAAACCAGTGGGCCCCTGCCCCGCGCCATCGGCCCACCAATCCCAGGTCAGATCAATCTTGTTCGGGTAGGGATTGGTGGCCAGCGAGCCGGAGGGAATATCCTTGAACCGGAGGAACAACGGTTCGTAACGGAAACCGTAAATCCACGCGGCTTCGCGCAATTCCTGCTCGCGCGTGAGCATCATCTGGGGCCCGCGCCAGTCGCCGCTGGTCATGGAAAGCAGCAGGGCCGGCGTGCGGACAACAAGGTTGTAATACGGCATCGTTCCCCCGAAGAAAATCCCTTCGTCGTCCGGATGCGCGTTGACGAACAACACCGTGATTTTGTCCGGCGGCGACTGCCAATCGTGCGCGCCCGCCGTCAATGCCACGACCAGCCACCCGATCATCCCGATAAAAGGCACGCGGGCGACCCGTAATGAGGAAGCGAATGACACGGTTGACCAATAGCTCAGGAAGGGGAACTCACTTCAGTTGCCGGCGTGCCGTCAGCTGAACGTAGATGCCGGAAATGACGCGCGACCCAGAACAGATAGAACGGCGTCACTATCCAGTAATGCAGGGCCAATAATACGCATCCCAACCACATCATCAGCCCGGGGCGCACCCGGTCCAGGATGCTGCTGCGAAAAACCTCGCCGATGGAAAACGCATTAACATACGGCATCAAGTTGTTGTAGGGCCCCACCGCCGTGCCGCAATGAGGACAGAACCATGCCCCGGGAGACTGGGTGATGGAGCAACGCAGACAGGTCGGCGGGGTGGCCGGATCTTGCATCAGGACCTCGATTTCTTCCGCCCAAGGGTCCGGGGTCGCCGGGGCGGCCCGCACCCAATGCGCCAAGCAGCGGATAAATCCGAAGGTGATCAAGAGAACACCACTCGCCAATAATCCGTCGAGATGGTCCAACTCCATCCGCATTCGGAAAGAGAATACCCCATCGCCGCCGGTCGGTAAAGCGGAATGTATCCGCCTGACGGGGCGTCTCCGGCGCAAGCCCATGACTGAAACCGGGGGCCAACCCGCCGCGCGTCGGGAAAGAGAAACGCCGGTGGATTCAATTTCGGTTTTCGGATGACGGGCGCTCTGTGTAGCCTCCGCCCATGCTCAACTACATCTGGCTCGCTCTGGTGGTCGGGGCCGTGATCATCGGTGGGTGGACCAACCAGTTGAAGGAAGTCACCGACCGCAGTCTGGAGATGGCCAAATATGCCGTGGTGGACATTGCCCTGCCGCTGGTCGGGATCATGGCGCTGTGGCTCGGCATCATGCGGTTGGCCGAACGCGCCGGATTGGTGGCGTTGCTCGCGCGTCTGTTGCGGCCGCTGTTGCGCCGGTTGTTCGCCGACGTGCCGCCCGATCACCCCGCCATGGGGTCCATGTTGATGAACATGGCCGCCAACATCCTGGGCCTGGGCAATGCGGCCACCCCGCTCGGACTGCGCGCCATGGCGGATCTAGAAACCCTTAATCCGCGTCCGGGCACCGCCACGAACGCCATGTGTACCTTCCTCGCCATCAACACCGGCTCGATTCAACTCATCCCCGTGACCGCCATCGCCATTCTGGCGGCGAACCAGTCGGTCAATCCCACCGCCATTGTGGGCACCGCGTTGATCGCGACGGCGTGCGGCGCGACCTGGGCCGTTACCACAGCCAAGGTGCTCGAAAAATTGCCGTGGTTCCGTCTGCCGTCCCTGCCCGCCCCGCCTTCCGATCCCTCCGGCGATACAGCAGCGGAGACCGAAAGCGAAACCGAAAAGACCGCCAACAATCGCCAACAGACGTCGCCAGCCCAACCAGAGAACCGGCAGGCCGTCGTCAAGGAAGCCGCCTCGTTGCAGCCCTTGTCTGCGTGGCGGATGACGGTGTTGGTGGTGTTTCTACTGTTTTTCGCCGGGCTGTTTGTCTATCTGGCTTTCCCCGGAGTCTTCGGGCGGGAACTGTCGGAAGCGGCCGCCAGTCAGACGGTCTTTGTGCGAGTGGTGGGCGCCATCTCCCTGCTGTCAGTGCCCTTCATGCTTTCCATTTTTCCGCTCTACGCGGCGCTGCGGGGCGTGAAAATTTACGAAGAATTCGTGGACGGCGCGAAAGAAGGCTTTGAAGTGGCGGTTCGCATTATCCCCTACCTGGTGGCCATTCTGGTGGCCATAGGCATGTTCCGCGCCGCAGGGGGGATAGATTTATTGAGCCGGGCCCTCGCGCCGGCGTTGCAGGCGGTTGGCTTTCCCACCGATCTGCTGCCGTTGGTGCTGATGCGTCCTTTGAGCGGCAGCGGCACGCTGGGCATTTTCACCGAGCTGGTGAAGCAATTCGGGCCCGACAGCCTGATCGCGCGGATGGGCGGCACCATCTTTGGGAGCACAGAAACGACCTTTTACGTGCTGGCGGTGTACTTCGGGTCCGTAGGCATCAAACGCACCCGCCACGCCGTGCTGACCGGTTTGAGCACGGATTTGGTGGCCGTGGTGGTGGCCATCATCGTCTGCCGGTTGATGTTCGGCTGAACCGCCCGGCGACCCGGGGAGTGTTATTCTTTTTCGTACACCAACACCCGGGCGGGCGGCACGTTGAGCCAGACGACGTCCGAATGAATGATCCGGAAAGCCGTCCGCTCCGGCGGCTGACCGTTGCGGAGGTGATAGGTGTATTGAATCCAGCGTCCCGCGGGCGGCAACAACGCATGGATTTGCCGGGCGATGGAGGCGGTGTCCGCCGCAGAAAAATGTCGCAACGGCAGGCTGGAAACCACCGTGCCGATCCCCTCGCCCACGCCCAACGCCCGATGCGTCAGGGTGAACAGTTCCCGGGCGTCGCCCTGGATGATCCGGGCACGGGGAAACCGGCCCCGCAAGAGGGCCGCCAGCGCCGGGGTGGTTTCAATGGCCAGCAATTGTTCCGGCGCAATGCCCCGGTCAAACAAAGCCTCGGTCACCGCCCCCGTGCCGGGCCCCAGTTCCAACACACAATTCCCCATCGCCGGCAGCGGCGCCCAGTCGGCCAGAACGCGGGCAAGCCGCTGCGAACTGGGCGCGATGGCCCCGATGCACTTGGGCGCATGGAACCATTGTTCCAGCAACACCGGTGTATCCAACAGTTTGCTTAAAAAACTCATGCTAGATTCGCGCCGCCGACCGGTGGCCGGCGGCTTCGCGCGCCCCGCTTAAAGAAAATCCAAGGAAACACAGGTCGGAGAATTTCAGCCCTCGATCTCTTGCGGCCCTTTGCCGCCGTTGACAAGGAACAACGCGGCCATGCGCACCGCCAAGCCGTTGGTGACCTGCTCCAAGATCACTGAGCGACCGCTGTCGGCGATGTCGCTGTCAATTTCCACGCCGCGATTGATCGGGCCGGGATGCATAATCAGGGCGTCGGGCTTGGTCATGGCCAGGCGGGTCTGATTAAGCCCAAACAAGGTCGTGTATTCGTTGATGCCGGGGAACATCGTCTTGCGCTGGCGTTCATGTTGAATGCGCAGGAGGTTGATCACATCCGCCTCCCGGATGGCTTCCTCGACGTTGTACGTCACGCGACAACCCATTTGTTCAAACGTGCGCGGAACGAGGGTGGAAGGCCCGCACAACGTGACGTTCGCCCCGAGTTTGGTCAACGCCCAGATATCCGAGCGCGCCACCCGGCTGTAGAGGACATCGCCCAGAATCGTCACGTTCAACCCGGCCACGCGGCCTTTTTTCTCGCGAATGGTGAAGGTGTCCAGAAGGGCTTGGGTGGGATGCTCGTGCGCGCCGTCCCCGGCGTTGATGACGTGGGCGTCGAGCACGCGCGACAAAAAATGCGGCGCGCCAGCGGCGGTGTGGCGCATGACGATGAAATCCACATTCAACGCCTCCAGATTGCGCGCGGTGTCTTTGAGGGTTTCCCCCTTTTTCAAGGACGAGGCTTCGGCGGTGAAATTGATGATGTCGGCGGAGAGCCGCTGCTCGGAAAGTTCAAAACTGGTGCGGGTGCGGGTGGACGGCTCCACGAACAGGTTGACGACGGTTTTGCCCCGGAGCGCGGGCACTTTCTTGATGGTCCGCTCGCCCACCGCCTTGAAGGCCCGGGCGGTGTCCAGAACCGTGTTGATTTCCTCGACGGTGAGGGATTCGATGTCCAAGAGGTGTTGACGGGTCCAGCTCATGGTTTTTGGAGCACGACGGAATCCGCCGCGCCAGTTTCACTGAAGTTGACACGAACGACTTCGGCATGCGCGGTGGGCACATTTTTGCCGACGAAATCCGCCTTGATGGGCAATTCCCGGTGGCCACGGTCAATGAGCACCGCCAGTTGAATGCGCTGGGGCCGGCCAAAATCATTGAGGGCGTCCATGGCCGCGCGAATCGTCCGTCCGCTGAACAACACGTCATCCACCAACACGACCGTTTTTCCGGTGACATCGAAGGGAATCAGCGTCGGTTGCAATCGGGGCGCAACCCGGTGATTCAAATCATCGCGGTGCAAACTGACGTCCAGCGCCCCGGTCGGCACGGGATGGGCCCAAAGCCCGGTGAGGATTTCCTGAAGGCGTTGGGCCAGCAAGACGCCGCCCCGTTGGATGCCGACAATGGCCACCGCCGCCGAGTCTTCATTCGACTCGGCCACTTCGTGCGCAATCCGCGTGAGCGCCCGCTGGATGGCTGGGGCATTGAGGAGCGTGATGGTGTCAGACATAGAAAGAACAAATCGGTCCAGGTCGGTCATCCCTCTGGTTTAAGCTTGGCTTCATGATTTCCTTGGGGATCCCCGTCGGATTCGAGAAGAGATTCGAGGCGGCGTTTACAGGGTTGCGGGTTAATTGTCCGCCGAGGCGCGGGCTTGTCGCGCCCGCCGCCAGGCGGCGCGATGTTTGACAATCCAGTCCGTCAGCGCCCGTTCGAACCCGATATCGTGACCGGCCTTTTCGGATTCGATCCATTTGTGCTTGAGGATTTCCTCCCGTTCGGCCTGAAATTCTTGGTAAAGCGACGATCGGCGAACTAACTCGCTGCCGCTCAAGTATTTCGTGTCATCCGCCATAGGACCCATTCCATCTTGGTTTGCTGCCAACCCTAATTTCACGCCCCACCGTTGACAAGCGAAAGCTACGCCAAGGCATCCCGGAGGGCAAAGATTTCCGCTCCGTCACCGCCTGGCCACCGTCCGGCGCAACCGCTTTACGCAAACGCTTGTTGAATGCTTTTTGCAATGCTGATAAAAGCGCGGGCCGCCGGTTGATCCGGCGCGGCCACCACCGCCGGCACGCCGCGATCCCCGCCCTCCCGGATTTCCAGGTAAAGCGGAATCTCGCCCAAAAACGGCAGCCCCTGTCGTCCGGCTTCCGCCTGGCCGCCTCCGTGTCCAAAAATTTCCACGCGCTCCCCGCCCGGCGCGGTGAAATAACTCATGTTCTCGATCAACCCCGTGATGGGCACGTTCACCTTTTGAAACATGGCAATCCCCTTGCGCACTACCCCCAACGACGCCTCTTGCGGCGTGGTGACGATGATCCCGCCATCCAGCGGCACGGTCTGACAGAGCGAAAGCTGTGCGTCCCCCGTGCCCGGCGGCAGGTCCACCAGCAAATAATCCAACTCCCCCCAATCCACCGAGGAAAAGAATTGCTGGATGGTTTTCACAATCATCGGCCCGCGCCAGATCACCGGTTGATGATCGTCCACCAAAAAACCGATGCTCATGAGCTTCACCTCATGCTGCACGGGGGGCACCATTTTATCGTCAGGGCTGAGGGTCGGGCGCTCGCGCGTGCCCATCATCAGGGGAATGCTGGGCCCGTAAATGTCGCAATCCAGCAGGCCAACACGCGCGCCCAGATGCCGCAGGGCGCACGCCAGATTAACGGCCACGGTGGATTTGCCCACGCCGCCTTTGCCGCTGGCCACCGCCAAGATGCGGGCCACGCCGGGCACCCGGTTCTGATCCGCCCACGGATCCGGCCCGCCCGCTCCAGCCGGCGCTCCGGATTGGCTGACCTCCACCACCGCCGTCCGTACGCCCGGCAACCCCTGCAATACGCGTTCGCAATCCTCTTTCAGTTGCCGCGCCACGTCGGGATTGGCGGTGGTCAATTGCAGTTCCACCCGAACCGCGCCCTCGGCGGCGGCGATCTGGCGAATCAGCCCAAAGGAAACGATATCGCGCGAGTAGCCGGGATATTTGACGGCTTTCAGCGCGTTCCGGATGTCATCTTGCGAAGGCATGGTCATGCGTCCGTTCAAGATGCCAGCCTCCCGTTTGAACGCAAGTTTTGCGGCTCGCCGGCGGCGCGAATTTCCGGCGCCGGACGAAAATGAAGGTTTCAGCACTGAACGAATCCCGCTAGACTGCGTCCAATCTGTGCTAAGATAAACCAGATAAAGCTCATGAGCGTGTCTATACAAGTGCGGTTGGCGACGGCCTGGACGGGCGCAATGTTGGTGGCGGCCCTGGTTCTGGCGCCGCCCCCGGTCCGGTCGCTGGCCGCCAACACCGTCCTGCCGCCGGCCGAGAAACCGCTGCACCGGCCCAATCTCCAACCCACCCCAGCGGACGAGCGTATCGCCTATGTCACCGCCCGGTTGTTGGAAAGTTCCCACTACACCCGCCGGACCTTTGACGACGAGATTTCCTCGAAATTTCTGGATCGGTATCTGATGGCGCTGGACCCGCAGCGCCTGCATTTCACGCAAGCGGACCTCGACGAATTCGAGCCGTATCGGTATCGCTTGGATGATTGTATCCGCCGCTGGGGCGATTTGACGCCGGCCTATAAAATTTTCAACCGATTTTACGAACGCCTCGAACAGCGGGCCGCGTATGTGGAAAAACTGCTTCAAGGCGAGCCCTTCGTGTTTGACACCGACGAGCGGGTGGTGCTGGACCGCCGGCAGCTCCCCCCGCCGCGCGACCTGGCCGAGGCCAAACAACTCTGGCGCGACCGGTTGCGCTACGAATATCTCCAAGAAAAACTCAACCGGGAGAAACCGGAGGAGATTGTCAAAACCCTCACCCGCCGCTACCACCGCAATCTGCGCTTTTTCGCGGATTGGGATCAGGCGGATGTGATGCAGGTTTTCCTCACGGCGCTGGCGCACGTTTATGATCCGCACTCGGATTACATGGACAAGCGGCAGATGGATAACTTCGCCATGGGCATGAACTTGTCCCTGGAAGGCATCGGCGCGGAACTGAATTCTCCGGACGGCTATTGCACCATCCGCAAACTGCATCCCGGCCCCGCCGCCCGCAGCAAACAAATCAAGGAAGGCGACCGGATCGTGGGCGTGGCCCAGGGCGACGGCCCGTTTGTGGACGTGGTGGACATGAATCTGAACAAGGTGGTGCAACTCATCCGCGGCCCCAAAGGCACCGAGGTCCGGCTCTCGATTATTCCGGCGGATGCGCCCGATCCCTCCGTGCGCAAAACCGTGCGGCTCATCCGCGATAAAATCAGCCTCGAAGAACAGGCGGCCAAGGCCAAAGTCCTGGACCTGACCGGACCGGACGGCGAACCGCTGCGCATCGGCGTGCTGGATCTGCCCACGTTTTATTCCACGATGGACATCACCGGCACCGAAGATCGCGCCGACAACAAGAGCAGCGCCACCGATGTGGCCCGGCTGCTCCGCAAATTGAACGAGGAAAAAGTGCAGGGCCTCGTCCTCGACTTGCGGCGCAATGGTGGCGGGTCGTTGGAGGAAGCCATCCGTATCACTGGTTTCTTTATCAAAAAAGGTCCCGTCGTGCAGGTGCGCGACAGTGACGGCCACGTGACGGTCAAGGAGGATCGCGACCCGCGCGTGCTCTACGACGGACCGCTGGTGGTGTTGACCAGCCGGTTCAGCGCGTCGGCCTCGGAAATCGTGGCGGCCGCGCTCCAGGATTACGGACGGGCCATTGTTGTGGGGGATGCCTCCACCCACGGCAAAGGCACCGTCCAGGCGCCCAGTCTGTTGCGCGCCTTCATGCGGCCCAGCACCGTGGTCACCAATGATCCGGGCCTTCTCAAGTACACCATCAGCAAGTTCTACCGGGCCAATGGCGAATCCACCCAGTTGCGGGGAGTCGAGCCGGACATCGTGCTGCCGTCCGTCCTCAACTATTCGACGGATATCGGCGAGAGTTCGCTCGAAAATCCCCTGCCGTGGGATACCATTGAGAGCGCCCGGTTTGAGCGCCTGGACCGGACTGATCCGTACAAGGAAGAATTGCGCCAGCGCTCGGCGGAACGCGTGGCGACCGGCACTGATTTCGATTATGTCCGCGAAGATATTGAGCACTTCAAAAAAACCCAGGCCGACAAAAGCATTTCCTTGAACGAACAACAGCGGCTTCAAGAAAAAGCGGAGGCGAAAGCCCGCCAGAAAGCCCGGGAAAAAGAACGCCTGGCGCGCACGCCGTCGGAAATCACGGTGTACGAACTCACGCTCAAGAATGTGGATCAACCGGGATTACCGCCGCCCGTGGCCCGGACCAATAACCTGGCGGCGGTGGATGCCAAATCATCCTCGGATACGACAGTGGACGCTGCCGAGGTCGCCGCCGCCAACTTGGGCGAAGCCGATGATCCGGAAGCGTCCGACGCGGAAGACGAGGATGCCAAAGGGTCGGCCCCGGATTATGTTCTGGAAGAATCGCAGCACATTCTGGTGGATTACCTGGGTTTGCTTGCCAAGCGCAAGACGCTGACCGCCAGCAACCCGGCTTCCCGCAACTGATCGGAGACGTCACTGGCACGAGCGGGTTTTCTTCCGGAATAACAACCGAAACCGCCTATGAAAACCGCACTTCTCTTCGGCTTCGTCATCGCCGTGAGCAGCATTCCCGCTGCCGGCCAGGGTGCTGCGGGTGCCATCATCAAACAGCGCGCAAAAGAGGTGCGCGATCAAAGCAACGTCCGTCAGGGCGTGCCTGCACCCACACAACCGCACCCTGCCGCATTTCCGCCGGCCCCCGGGCCCGGCCAAATGGCACCCAACCCGCGGGCCCAAAACATCGCGCGCCTGCAAGCGGATCTCGCCGCCATGACCAGCAAAACCGCCACGCCAGCGGTTCGACAACGTTTCACCCGCAACCTGCTGGCCGCCGCTTCGGGACGACAGCCGGACCACGCGACGGTGGGGCAGTTCGTGGACAGTTTGGTCCCCGTGCTGACGGGAGTGACCTTGGAAGCCAAGGAACGCGCCCGGCTGGCGCAAAACCTCAACGCCGCCTTCGACGCCGCGAACACCGCCCCCGCCCGATTGGACGCCGTCTATGCCGACGTGCAAGCTATCCTGCAAGTGGGCGGCGCGCGGCGGTCGGATGCGGTCGCGGTCGTGGATAATCTGAAAGCCGTGGTAGCGGATATCCAAAAAGCACCGACGCGCTGAGAACGGGCGGTTAGGCTCACCGCCCGCGAGTCGGCGGACAATGAGGCAGATCCACCGCTCCTCCGCCAACGATTTCAACACCCCTCACATGCGGCACCTTGCGTCCAGCTTTGCAAAATCTTTTGCTCCCAAGGCCGCCCGGTGTCCCGGAGCGGTTAAAATGATCCAATGAAAATCTTGCGGGTTATTGCGGTCCTGCTGTTGAGCGGCGCGCTGGCCTTTGCCGCACCGGAAAATTCTTCTTCCCCGTTTGAATCGCCGGGCGACCTCACGCCCCAAGGGCCGATTGACCAAGCGGTTTTTGCGCATCTGAAAAAACTCGGCCTTGCCCCCGCCCCGCTGTGCTCCGATCCGGTCTTTGTGCGGCGCGCCTACCTGGACATTATCGGCACGCTGCCCACCGGCGCGGAAGCGCGGGCATTCATCCAAAGTCAAAACCCCGACAAACGCCGCGAACTGATTGATCAACTGCTGGCCCGCGATGAATTCGCCGATTACTGGGCCAACAAGTGGTGCGACGTCCTCCGGGTCAAAGCGGAATTTCCCATCAACCTCTGGCCCAACGCGGCCCAGGCGTATCATCAGTGGATTCTCACGGCGGTGCGCAACAACCGACCCGCCGACCAGTTTGCGCGCGACCTCCTCACCGCCAGCGGCAGCAACTTCCGCGTGGGCCCGGTCAATTTTTATCGCGCCATGCAAAACCGCGAACCGGAAGGCATCGCCCAGACGGTCGCCCTCACCTTCATGGGCGCGCGGGCGGATCAATGGCCGGCCGCCCAACTCGCCGGACTGGCGGGATTCTTCGCCGCCATCGCCTACAAACCCACCGGCGAATGGAAGGAGGAAATTGTCTTCTTCGATCCCGCGCACGACACCAATCAATTGTGGCGGACGGCTACTTTCCCCGACGGCCAGCCGGCCCGGCTGAAGCCCGATCAGGATCCGCGCGCCGTTTTTGCCGACTGGTTGATTGATCCAAAGAATCCCTGGTTCACCCGCAACCTCGCCAACCGCATCTGGTTTTGGTTGCTGGGGCGCGGGGTTATTCATGAACCGGACGACATCCGGCCCGACAACCCGCCCAGCAACCCGGAATTGCTGGCCTGTTTGGAACGCGAGTTGATCGCGGTCCATTACGATCTGAAAGCCTTTTGCCGGGTGATCCTGAACTCATGCACCTACCAGCTTTCGCCCCTGGCCCGGACGAACACGCCGGAGGCGGCCGCCCAATTCGCCAGCTACCCCCTCCGCCGACTCGAAGCCGAGGTGTTGATTGACGCCCTCAATCAGATCACCGGTTCGACGGAAAAGTATTCCAGCGCCATCCCCGAGCCGTTCACCTTCATTCCCGAAGACCAACGCTCGATTGCGCTGCCCGATGGGAGCATCACCAGTCCGTTTTTGGAACTATTTGGCCGGTCACCGCGCGACACTGGATTGGCCGCTGAACGCAACAATCAGATCAGCGCGGCCCAACGGCTGCATCTATTGAACTCCACCCACATCCAGCGCAAAATCGAGCAAAGCCCGCTCGTCAAACAGCAGGTTCAATCCCGGAAATCACCGCGGGAAATGGCGGTGGATCTTTATCTGAACATCCTCTCGCGCTTCCCCAGCGAGGCGGAGATCAAGACGGTGGAAGCCTACGCCAAAACGGGCAAGATGCGCCCGCGCGAACTGGCGGTGGACCTGGTTTGGTCGTTGCTCAACAACGCCGAGTTTTTGTACCGGCATTAAGCCGTCACGACGCGAAGAACTTCTGGATTTCCCGCACCACGTCCACGAACCGGTCCACTTCGGCCGGCGTGTTGTAGAAGTAAAAACTGGCGCGGGCGGTGGATTCGACACCCAGTTTGTACATGAGCGGCTGGGTGCAATGATGCCCGCCGCGCAAGGCCACGCCCGCCTGATCCGCCAGCGTCACCACGTCGTGCGCGTGAACGTCTTTTAAGAGAAAACTCACCAGCCCCGCGCGATCCCGCGGCGGCCCGAACAACCGGATGTGATCCAGCGCCGCCAGTTTTTCGTACGCGTAGCGGGCCAGTTCCTGGTCATGCTGCCAGATGCGCTCGCGCCCGATCGCATCGAGGTAATCCATCGCCGCGTGCAACCCCACGGGACCGGAAATGTCCGGCGTGCCGGCCTCAAACCGGTGCGGCGCCTTCTTGAATTCGGTCTGCTGGTAACTGACCGTCAAAATCATCTCCCCGCCGCCTTGATACGGCGGCAGGGTATCCAGCAATTCCTGCCGTCCGTACAACACCCCGATGCCGGTGGGCCCGCAAATTTTGTGGCCGGAGAACACGAAGAAATCGCAGCCCAGGGCCTGCACATCCACTGGCAGGTGCCCGGCGCTTTGGGCGCCATCCACCAGCGTGGTGATGCCGCGTTGCCGGGCGCGGGCGCACAGGTCGGCCACCGGATTCACCGTGCCCATCGAGTTGGAGACGTGAACCATCGCGAATAATTTCACCCGGTCTGTCAGCAAGGCATCAAGGCGGGTCAGATCCAATTGCGCGTCATCGCCGGTGACCGGCACATAGGCGAGTTTCGCGCCGGTTCGCTGCGCCAGCAATTGCCACGGCACGAGGTTGCTGTGGTGCTCCATTTCGGTGAGCAAGATCACATCCCCCGCTTGGAGATGTGTGACGCCCCAGGTGTGTGCGACCAGATTGATGCCCTCCGTGGTGCCGCGGGTGAAGACGATTTCCTCGGCGTGCCGGGCGTTCAAAAACCGGGCGGCGCGCGCGCGGGCGTTCTCGTAGGCCGCCGTCGCGCGGTTGCTCAATTCGTGGATGCCCCGGTGGATGTTGGCGTTGTCGCGCTCGTAAAAGCGCCGCACGGCGTCTATCACCATGCGCGGCTTTTGCGCGGTCGCGGCGTTGTCGAAATAAATCAACGGTTTGCCGTGGACTTCCTGATTCAGGATCGGGAAATCGGCGCGCAACTGGCGCCAGTCGGGAGGGGACGCACTCATCGGACGGCAGCGGGATCGTTACATCAAACCCAGTTGCAACCGGGCCGCTTCGGTCATCATGCCCTGATTCCACGGCGGGTCCCAGACGAGTTCCACGTTGGCCTCGTCAATCGGTTCGAGCGACAACAATTTGTTTTGCACGTCCTGCGCGAGCACGGGGCCCATGCCGCACCCGGGCGCGGTGAGGGTCATTTTCACTTCCGCTTGGTAACGGTTTTCCTCCACCGGCGTAAGCTGGCAATCGTAGATCAAACCGAGGTCCACGATGTTCACCGGGATTTCCGGGTCGTAGCAGGTTTTCAGGGCGTCCCACACCTGCTTTTCCAATTGCTCCAGCGTGACCGGACCGCTGCTGGCGACAACGGAGGTCTCGACGACCGCCAATCCCAGCGCATCCGCGTCCTTACCGGCAATGCGGAACATGTTGCCGTTGACAATCACGGTGTAGGCGCCGCCCAGCGATTGGGTGATGTAAGCCTGTTCGCCCTTCTGCAACGTCACCTTCGTGCCCACCGGCACGATGGCCGCTTCAACGTCGCGGGTCAGAGTTTTCGGTTCGTTGGTTTGCATACGCGGTGCTTAGTATAGCGGAGGTTGATCGCCTTGTCGCCTGCCAACTGGCGTGGTTCAGATTTCGGCGGTTTCCGTGGATACCGGCTTGGCCTCCCCCCGCAGCGCGGCGATGACCGCGTGCCAGGCGAGGATCGCGCATTTCACCCGGGCCGGATATTTATGCACGCCGGCAAACACCGCCAGCTTGCCCACGTCGCCTTCCACCTGACCGGTGGTGACCATGGCGTGGACTTCGGCAAACATCTTTTCCACGTCCGCCTTGGTCCGGCCTTTGGCAAACTCGGTGAGCAACGAGGCCGAGGCCTTGGAAATGCAACAGCCGGACCCGACGAAACTGATGTCCTGGATGGTGTCCCCCTCCAGCCGCAGAAAAAGCTGAAGCTGGTCGCCGCAGAGCGGGTTGTGGCCCTGGGCCGAACAGGTCCCCGCCGGTAACTCACGATAATTCCGCGGTTGCCGGCAATGATCCAGGATGACCTGCTGATACAGGTCGTTCAGGTCGCTGAACATTTTATTGCAGGTGGGGGTTCGCTTCCAGCCGGTCCCAGACCAATTGGTCGAGTTCCTCGCGGGCCGGTTCGCATTGGATGCGCTCGATGATTTCGCCGGCGAAGGCGTGGATCAACATGCGCCGGGCGGTGTCCGGGCCCAGGCCGCGCGTGCGTAGATAGAAAATGGACTCCGCGTTGAGCTGGCCCACCGTCGCACCGTGCGTGCATTTCACGTCGTCGGCGTAAATCTCCAGTTGCGGCTTGGTATTGGCCGTGGCGTGGTCCGAGAGCAGCAGGTTTTTATTCGTCTGTTTGGCGTCGGTTTTCTGTGCGATGGGCCGCACCAGAATGCGCCCGTGAAACACGCCCTTCGATTTATCGTCCAAGATGCCGTTGAAATACTCGTGACTGGCGCAATGCGGCTGAGCGTGTTCCACCACCATGTGATGATCCGCCAACTGCTCGCCCCGCGTGAGATACAGTCCGTTCAATACACACTCCAATCCCTCCCCCGCCAGTTTGGTGTGAATGTTGTTGCGCGAGAGTTTCGCGCCGAGGGCGAACGAATGCACGTTCACTTGGCTGGCCCGGCCAAATTCCCCGTCGAACCCGGCAATATGAAACGCATCCGTGGCCTCATCCTGAAACTTCACCAATTCCACCCGGGCGCTATCGCCCGCATACAGTTCGGTGACGGCGTTGGTGAGATAGCCCGCCCCGCCCAACGCAACATAGCTTTCCAAGATCGTGACCTGGCTGTGGTCGCCGGCAATGATGAGGTTGCGCGGATGAAACGCGGCCCCGCTCTGCGCCGCGGTGGTGACATAGACAAACTGGATGGGCTCGGCGATGACCTGGTCGCGGGGCACGTAAACGAAGCCGCCATCGAGAAAATAGGCCTGGTTCAACGCCGCAAAGCCATTGGCCACCGGTTGGGCATATTGCCCCAGTTGCCGCTGAAGCAACTCCCCGTCCGCCGCCAGAGCCGCCGCCAGACTGTCCACGCGGGCGCCGGCGGGCAACGGGCCCGGTGTGGACAAATTCGCGGCGAACCGCCCATTCACAAACACGAGCTTGATGCCGGGTTGCCGGGCAAAGGTGAACCGCTGCAACTGTTCGGGCGTAACCTCCGCGGGGACCTCCACGGCGGGGCGGAACGGCAGCCGCGCGATCGGGGCCACGTTGGTGAACCGCCAGTCTTCGTGCGTCGTCGTGGGCAATCCCAGTTCGCCGTAACGGGCCAGCCCCGCCTCCCGCCAGGCCCTCAGCCAAGCCGGACCGGTCGTCCGTTTGGCGAATTTTTCAAATTTCGATACGTATTTGTCGGCACTCGGGGCCGACTGTTCCCGGGTTGATTGCGTCATGTGTCTTAATCTCCGCGCCCCACTCCCGGCCGCCGGGATTTCAAATAAAAAAACGGCGCGCCAGATTGGGCACGCCGCGAAACATAGCACGATCCGTTGCGGAAACAACCGCCCATTCCGCTAATCTTCCCGTCCATCGCCCAGGATGAACGGGGCGAATTCATTGTGGTAATAGGGGGGAATGCGCGCTTTGAACCGGGCCGTCCGCGCGTAAAACCGCCGCTCCACCACCTGCCCCACCTCGTGCAGGCGGGCAATGGCGTCCGCCCGCTCATGCGGAATGGCCATGCGCACGAATTCCCGTTCCGGGCGCAAGCGGGTGCCGATCTCCGCCAGCAACGCCGGCAAACCCGCGCCACTCCGAGCCGAAATGGCCACGCTGTGAGGATGAGCCTCCACCAAACCGCCCGCTACCTCGCCGTTCGACAACAAATCGGTTTTGTTGAACACCATCACCGTCGGCTTGTCGGCGGCGCCGATCTCGGCCAGCACCCCGTTCACCGCCGCAATTTGTTCGCCCGCCTGCGGATGGCTGACATCCACCACGTGCAGGAGCAAATCGGCCTGGACCACTTCCTCCAGGGTGGCTTTGAACGCCTCGACCAGGCGATGCGGTAGTTTGCGGATGAACCCGACGGTGTCGGTCAGCAGCACGTTCTGGTTCGTGGGCAGGCGCAGCCGGCGCGTGGTCGGATCCAGCGTGGCAAACAGTTTGTCCTCCACCAGCGCCTCCGCGCGGGTGAGCGCGTTGAGCAACGTGGATTTGCCGGCGTTCGTATATCCCACAATGGAGGCCAGCGGATATTTGTTGCGTTGCCGGGTCACCCGCTGGCGGGCGCGGTGCCGGCGGACTTCCTCCAAGTCGCGCAGGAGCCGGGCAATGCGGTCCTGCACCTTGCGCCGGTCCACTTCGAGCTGGGTTTCGCCCTCGCCCCCCCGCATGCCGATGCCGCCCTGCTGGCGCGACAGGTGTTCCCAAAACCGCGTCAGCCGCGGCAGTAAATGCTGCAACTGCGCCAGTTCGATTTGCAGTTTGCCTTCTCGGGTGCGGGCGCGTTGGGCGAAGATGTCGAGAATCAGCGCCGTGCGATCCAGCACCTTGCACTGGAACACCTTTTCCAGGCTGCGACTTTGCGCGGCGGAAAGTTCATCGTCAAAAATGACCGTGTCCACCTGGTGCCGGCGGCAAAACTCGGCAAACTCCTCGGCCTTGCCTTTGCCGATGAACGTGGCGGGATGAACGGCGGCCAGTTTTTGGATGCCGTCGCCCACCACGCTGCCGCCGGCGGTCTGGGCGAGTTCGGCCAATTCATCCAACGAATCCCGCAGGACATGGGGGCGGTCGGATTTTAATTCAACCCCGACCAGGAAAACCCGTTCGGTCCGGGTGGTGCGGGTTTCAATTAATGCTTTCAAAAGAATTTAGAGCCTGTCGAGCGACTTTATTGAGAGAAATGGACACGATTCGGGTAGGCTTCCGTTTTCCGGGGAGCACACGCGCCCGCGCGTGTGCCCGACCGCGCCTCGCGGTCGGGACTGGAGCGCACAACCACACGAGCACCCAACGTGCGAAGGCGTATGTTGACGCGGCGGACGAGGCGTCCGCCGCCGCACGCGAGGGCGCGTGCGCTCCCCGCGGAAGATTTTAAACTAATGCAGGACGGGCTCGAAGCGAAAACACGAGGCAAGCGACGCAAATGTTTACAAGTGGATTTCTTCCACTCAATGCGAAAGGGCATGACGTTTCAAACTCCGTTTGAACTCCGCGTGGGGAATGGTGCCCTCCCCGCGCCGCTCGGCGATGACCGCCAGATCGTCCAAGTCTTCCCGCAATTTTTCGTAATCCGCAATGGGCAGGACAACGGCGGTTTTTTTGCCCCGTTTGTCCGTGAGATATTGGATGGCGGTTACCATGCGCTCACTTTACTACAACCCACCCCGCGCGCCAATGGCGATGTTGCCCGTTAATTGCGTCCGGCTTGCCGACGGTATTCTGCCACTTCCTCCGGCGTCGCGGGCGCGGGCCAGACGTAATCCTTGCGGTCCCAAAGCACCCGCAAGCGGGTTTTTTCTGGTTGCAAGGAAAGGTCGCCTCCGTCATCCCGACCGTCATCGCCCACGGAGTACAGCGCGAAAGTGCCATCGCCGTTAAGCCGATACTTGATGGGCTGGCCGTCCATGTAATCCACCGGCACGCTGGACAAGAATTCCGGGATAAGCGCGTCCAGTTCGGCGGGGTAATTGCCGTGGTGGATGAAATGCCGCTGGAGGGCAATGGCCGTCAAGGTCAGCGATCGCTCGGTTTCCATGCGCATCGCCCGTTTGATCGCGTGCGGAAACATCCCGGGGTACTCCGGGCCGGGGAAGCGCCACGCCGCGTAGAAATTCCGGTTGACGAGGCCTTCAGCAAAGCCGTCCAAAGCCGCTGCTGCCTTGGTGTAGGATTTGTGCTGTTCGGCTTCACGCGCAATTTCAAACAACTCCTGCATCTTCTCCAGATAGCGCCGTTGTTCCTGGTGCGACCACGCAAAACGCCACACGCGGCAATAAACTTGATGCCGCCAAAACCGCACCACGCTTTCTCCCCCCGGCCACTTCCTCCACCAAGCGGCCTCGTCATCTGCATCACCAAACATTTCCTGCAAGCCGTAAATTGCGCTGATCGCGTTTTCGTTGGAACGTCGGATCATCTCAGCCGAAACGTCACCGAAGACGCGTTCGCCCTCCAAGCCGTGGGTCATGGCCGTGAGAAATTTCTGGTCCTGCCACGCCGCCTGGAGTTGCGCGAGGTCCGCGTCCTGCCAACCATCGGCTTGCAATGCTTCCCAGGTGCTTTCCTTGGCTATCGCGGCGATGGCAATACGCACCAATTCACTGATGAGGATATGGTCGGCGGCCAGCGTCCGGGGAAGCTGGACCTGCAGGAGGAGCGGCGGCAGGGCGTCTTGAGTTTTACCTTCGTGCAAAGCCAATGCCGATGTCGCGCCTAGCCAGGGTGCCAGCGACTTCAGTGGTGCGAGATATTGGAGCTTCATTTTCATTCCCTCCCGTAAATCCACTTGGTTGTTGAAAACCGGTTTGGCCAAACCAGCGCGAATTTCCGCCAGAACCGCCTGATTGATGGTTAGGTCCGCTGCCAGCGCCTCCCAATGATTGGTCGTGGTTTCATTCACCCATTTCCCCTCGCGGAACGTGCCCTTATCCACCCACACCGGCTCGCGGAAACCGACGATCGCCCGACCGGAAAGCACCAGGCGCATCCGGGGCGGCGGATTGTGCGGCATAACGGTGCCCCGCTGCAGCCGTTCAATGGCGCTGATGACTTGGGGCGCGCCGTTGTCGGCTTCAGCAAATTTCGCCACGAAATCCTGTGGCGATAATTTTTCGCCTTGGGCGAGGAGTTCTTTTTTGTAGTTCGCCAGCGCGATTTGACCGCGAAACCGTTCGAACAACAGGAACGCCACCAATAGCAAAACAAGCGCGAGGAGCATCTTGGCACAAAGTTTGAGTCGTCGCTTGAACACGACCGCAGCTTAACCGATCGCGTTCTATCGGCAATCGCGATTCAGGCCGGAGTTTGCAACCGTCGGCCCCGCTCGCAGGGCCAGCGCCAGCCGGGCAATCCGCTCCGGGGATTCCTCCGGGGCCACGGTCACCCACTGGATTTGCATCTGCCGCCGGAACCACGTCATCTGTCGCTTGGCGAATTGGCGCGTTCGAGTTTTCACCAACGCCACCGTGGCGGGCAACGCGCGCTCGAGTTTACGCAGCAAATCAGCCAGCAATCCGGCAGGACGTGGGGGCGGTCGGATTTTAATTCAACCCCGACCAGGAAAACCCGTTCGGTTCGGGAGGTGCGGGTTTCAATTTCTGCTTTCAACGGAATTCAATTCGTGGGCCCCAGAATAGCAGGAGGTGGCGACCGAACGAGACGGAGATTGTTTCCGGATTGTCCCGGCGGGACAAAACGTGCATAGCCGTGGGCAACGGCCCATGGAATTCCGGGGAAAGACCATTCGACCCGCAGGGGTCGCACGTTTTACCGCGCCACTGCGGGTTGACACCCACGGCTATTCACCTTGAGCCGCTTGGCGGCCTGAACGACAACCCACCCCGCGCGCCAATGGCGATGTTGCCCGTTAATTTTGTCCGGCTTGCCGACGGTATTCCGTCACTTCCTCCGGCGTCGCGGGCGCGGGCCAGACGTAATCCTTCCGTCGCCACAAATCGCGGCTCTTGGAACCTTCCGGCAAGGACATATCCCCGCCGTCATCCTTCCCGTCTTCTCCCACGGAATAGAGCGTGAAACTTCCGTCCGGGTTGAGCCGGTACTTGATGGGCTGACCGTCCATGTAATCCACTGGCACGCTGGACAAGAATTCCGGCACCAGCGCCTCCAGTTGGTTGGGATAGTTGCCGTGGCGGATGAAATGCCGCTGGAGTGCAATGGCAGCGATGCAAAGGGCGCGATCGGTTTCCGCCCGCATGGAGCGCCGCACAGCCCGCGAGTAAGCGCCTCTCAAATTTTCCAATAAAAATCGCGCCCGATCATAAAACCCCATTTTTTCTCCAGCAGCTTCGATTGCCTCAAATTTGGGGCGGATATGAGCGTAGGATTTTTTGCTGTCGCCTTCGCGCATCAATTCCAATGCCGAATCACTGCTGTCCGGTTAAAAACCCCGGTAAATCGGGCTGATTGTTGAGGTCAGGCATAATCGTTGGTGGTGGTGTTTGAGAAAGAGCCTGTAAAATGGGCGTTTTCTCGAAAAGAGTGATGCTGAAAA